>Ga0334884_1000285_pt1 | contig 95715 bp, 94 predicted proteins | sample GraSluR1_MG_7_FD_207215 | JGI IMG/M metagenome (GOLD analysis project Ga0334884, IMG submission 207215) | Sludge microbial communities from methane-producing bioreactor in Wageningen University, Netherlands - Granular Sludge_12_05 R1 | ecosystem: Engineered > Bioreactor > Anaerobic >... | reverse complement strand
CAAGAACACATGCGGTCTTGAGTGAGGTTACCCGTCATCATCCATAATTACACAAAGATGTAATAATCAAGAGATATGCTGTTCGTGGATAAAATGAAATACTGTGAAAACAAGAGATATTGGAAGATATAATTAGTTTATTAAGGGAGGTGAGAAATTTGACTGTAGCCAAAAGCATATTTAGTAATGACCAGGATTGCTTTATAGTCTTTATCACTGCTTATGCTAAATATGCTTTACAATCTTTTTCTGTTCATCCGTATGATTATATTGTCAAACCTATAAATAAGGCCAAGCTGAGAACCCTGGTGATAGAAATTGCAGAAAAATCAAATAAAAATAAGTACAATAGCTCGGATGTTATTATTTTAAAGGGAAAAGGTGAAGTTTTTCATATCAACCAGGAAGATATTATTTTTATTGAAAAGTATGGTAAAGAAACCCAAATTCATACTGGTGATGAAATGCATACTACCTATCAAACTCTTGACGAAATTGAGAACAGCCTGAATAGTTCCTTTTTCAGATCCCACAAATCATACTTAATAAATTTAGATAAAGTGCAAAAGGTAAGCAAAAATAGTAATAGAACCTATAATGTCAGTTTTCATAATTATAGTAAGACAGCAATGATGAGCAGTGATAAATATAAGCAATATTTGCTGATTATATAAGAGTTTTCTAATGAATGTATATCCAGTGAATTCAACTCCTCCTAGAGTATAATTAAATAGCGCCTGCTGACACTTTTATAAGCTCCCCTTTGAGTAGACATCTGAAATTCATAACTACACAATGGGGAGTTTATAGGGCTTTCTTTCAAAATAAAATCAGAACCCCCAAAAGATACCGGCAGCGCATCGCTGCAGATTCCTAATTAACAAAACTAGGTGTAGATATTGCTTCCAAGCCCTGGTGTCTCATCTGGCCAAGAACGTCCCCCGGTTGGCTTTGGCATATTCATTCGGATTTATCCCGTATTTTTTTCTAAAAGCGGAAGTAAAATGGCTGGGATTGGAATATCCTACTTCCTGGGCAGCCTCTATTACACTTTTTCGGGCACCGCCCAGCAAAAAGCGGGCTTTTTCCATACGCATATCCCGCAGGTAGCCAAAAATGGTGGTGCCCCACATTTCCTTAAAACCCACTTTTAATTTATAGGTATTCAGCTCTATTTCCCTGGCAAGTTCAACAATGCTTAAAGGCTCCTGCATATTATTAACAATAATTTTCTTAGCCAGGTCAAGCTTAGTCCGATCTTCCTGGCTTAAATATATTTTGTAGTTCTTCTGCTCAGACAAAATCGATTGATTGCAAACAAACAGGGAAAATATCTCTGCCGCTTTGCTTTCCAGATATAACAACCTGGCCACCCCTTGGTGAGAGCAATTAATTATCTGATGAAAAGCCATTTCCATATCCGGTGAAGGGCAATAGCAGTCACTGCCCTGGCTGCATCTGCCTAAAACAGAGCGCAGCGCTTCCACCTCAGCTGGAGTAGAACCCAATTCCTGAAATGAATTAATGAACTGCTCCTGGTAGTGGACAGAAATGGTCTTCCAGGGCAGTTGGCCCGGATAGTTCATCCAGCTCTGGGTGCTATCATTCAACCAGCAGTCACATTCATTGGCTTTAATAGTTTTTTCGATTGCTTTTTGGCAATTACCATATGTAATCTGACCCTGGGCACAGTAAAATATTTCAAAACAGCTCTCTTCCATCTGGCAAACGAAATCCATATCCTTTATCAATTCCATAGTACAAATGTTTATATCTACCCCATTACGAAGATTAATTCTCTCCACGAATCCCTTTCCGTAATTGGGCTGAATATGATAACAGCTGCTTGAGCCAATTTGCTCAAATAATCCCACTTCCGATTTCATTAGCTGATAATAATCATCGATGTTTTTTATTTTGAACTTGTTCTCAATGCATTTGTCCATAAACCTGCCGTCCTCTTCTAATTTTCCCGCCTAATATATTCATTTGCTTTCTGTTGATTTATAATATTTGCATAACTTTGATCTGTAATGATTCAGTCCCAGGCAAGAGGAAAATACAGGATAAAACTCATCCTATATTTTCCCTGGTCCTGGATCACAGTAATATGGCACCCTCGGGGAGCCTTTTCCCCGGTCAGTTATTAGTCCTAAATAACAGACGGAACAAAGGCAGTCGGGGGCAACCACTGTTAATCATCTGTCGACTCCATATATTCGATTTCTATCTTTCGGGTTTCTGCATGCCAGGTAACCTTAGCTCCCAATGCTTCAGAAATATAGCGCACCGGAACCATGGTGCGGCCATTGACAATTACCGGCGGTGTTTCCAATCCTGGTTTGCTTTCTCCAATCACCAGGCTAATTTCTTTATCCGCCCTGAGCACAGTAACCATCTGTTTTTCTCCATCCCATTTCACCTCAGCACCCATAGCTTCAGCGACAAAGCGCAATGGAACCATAGTGCGATTGTTAGTTAAATAAGGAGCCGTGTCCATGATCTTGGCCTGCTTGTTGACATAAGCAGTCAGGCTTCCAAGAGTCAGTTCAATCCGCAGCGGTTGGTTTGAAGCTTCTGGTGCTACCGCCGCCGGAACTTCCACATCAGCGATAACGGGATCAGAGGCAGAAACGGTGGAGGATCCCCCAGCGTCGCCGGCACTCCCTTTTCGTGTCACCGATATGGTGTAATTCCTGGCAGCAATTGTATCCTCGGCGGTTACAACAATATCAATCCGGTTGGTTCCCACCTTCAAAGCAATCGGGCTTGAAGTGGCGCCACTGTCGGTTTCACTGCCGTTAATCTTAATCGAAGATCCTGGATGGTTGGCGGTCGGTGTTATGACAATGCTCCGCACACTGTTGGCTAGCTGAACGGAGTATTCTAAAACCGCAGGGTCAAAGGAAGGCACCAGAGTTCCCGAACTAATGGTTAATCCGCTTAAATCGGCATTGGTACCCGGTTCCTCATTGCCTTCCACTATTTCTAAAGAGAACAAACTGGCATCGCTATTCCAGCGTACTTTTTCCACCAGTGCGGCCCGTTTGGATTGAAAACTTTTTCTTTCTTCTGCGGTAGCAGTCCCGGCTTTGACTTTAGCTTTTAATTCAAAGAAGTTTTCCGGATATACATCTCTATTGACAGTCAGCTTAACCGTTTCTCCCCTTTCTGTATTGGTAACCCGAAAATCATAAAAGTCCGGAGTTTGTTCCCGCTGTTCCAGGCTGTAGCGGCCCTGACCGGCAATGGTTTGCAGCGCATGTTCTATACCGTCGGAATAGGGACCTTCCGCCAAAATATCTTCCTGATCCGGTGCCTGACCCGGCCAAAGGGTTGATATGGCGGTTTTCATAGCTCGGAAGGCAAATGATCCGCAAACACAGATTTTTCCGCCCTCTTCCACCGCTACGTCGGAGTAGTATATGGATTTCAGGTCACCGTTCTCCAACACTTGCAGCGGTCCCAATACAGCATCATTAACCCGGGCAGCAATCAAATGAGCAATGTTATCATGGGGCAGCAAAGAACGCTGTCCCTCTGCAGGATATATGTAAGTCAAGCCCTCTAAAACACTGGGAATCTTGGTGCTGGTAAAGGTGCCTTCCGATAACATCACCGGCATCACGATAATTGCAGACTCTGGATGAGCAGCTTGCTGCTCTTCCACCACATTCCGAAGTTTTGGCGTTCCTACCGCCGCAAAACCATACACCACATCCAAAAAGCCATTAAGCTCTTGCAGTTGTTCCCCCAAGGAGTCTAAATTTCTTTCCCAAACGGCCAGATCTGACGCTGCGGAAGTACCATGGGCAGCCAGCACCACAATTTCCTGATCTGCCTGCTGGCTGACCGTTGCAATACGGTCATTAAGGATTTCTGCCACTAATAGATGATCATCCAGAGCACCAGTCATTTCAATTTCACCGTTAAAATCCACTACTTCCAGGCCTTCTTCGTCTGCTTCTTCCTGGCTTATGGAATTGTCTATTCCCAGCATATACTTAATTTCCTCGATATGACCGGAGGCAGAGGCAACAAAAATCGGGACGGCAATAATGTGTTCTACACCCTGATCCTCCAGACTCGCAACTGCCGCCGGAATATCTTCCCCAGGCACCGATTCCAGGAAACCCAGCTCCACTGGATATGGGATATCAACATCATCTATCGCATCCCGCACCGGCTGGTTCCAACTATCATCTGATGATCCATGGGCCACTACCAAAATTCCAATAGCTGGAGATTCCTCGTTGCCTTCCACTATTTCTAAAGAGAACAAACTGGCATCGCTATTCCAGCGTACTTTTTCCACCAGTACGGCCCGTTTGGATTGAAAACTTTTTCTTTCTTCTGCGTTAGCAGTTCCGGCTTTGACTTTAGCTTTTAATTCAAAGAAGTTTTCCGGATATACATCTCTATTGACAGTCAGCTTAACCGTTTCTCCCCTTTCTGTATTGGTAACCCGAAAATCATAAAAGTCCGGAGTTTGTTCCCGCTGTTCCAGGCTGTAGCGGCCCTGACCGGCAATGGTTTGCAGCGCATGTTCTATACCGTCGGAATAGGGACCTTCCGCCAAAATATCTTCCTGATCCGGTGCCTGACCCGGCCAAAGGGTTGATATGGCGGTTTTCATAGCTCGGAAGGCAAATGATCCGCAAACACAGATTTTTCCGCCCTCTTCCACCGCTACGTCGGAGTAGTATATGGATTTCAGGTCACCGTTCTCCAACACTTGCAGCGGTCCCAATACAGCATCATTAACCCGGGCAGCAATCAAATGAGCAATGTTATCATGGGGCAGCAAAGAACGCTGTCCCTCTGCAGGATATATGTAAGTCAAGCCCTCTAAAACACTGGGAATCTTGGTGCTGGTAAAGGTGCCTTCCGATAACATCACCGGCATCACGATAATTGCAGACTCTGGATGAGCAGCTTGCTGCTCTTCCACCACATTCCGAAGTTTTGGCGTTCCTACCGCCGCAAAACCATACACCACATCCAAAAAGCCATTAAGCTCTTGCAGTTGTTCCCCCAAGGAGTCTAAATTTCTTTCCCAAACGGCCAGATCTGACGCTGCGGAAGTACCATGGGCAGCCAGCACCACAATTTCCTGATCTGCCTGCTGGCTGACCGTTGCAATACGGTCATTAAGGATTTCTGCCACTAATAGATGATCATCCAGAGCACCAGTCATTTCAATTTCACCGTTAAAATCCACTACTTCCAGGCCTTCTTCGTCTGCTTCTTCCTGGCTTATGGAATTGTCTATTCCCAGCATATACTTAATTTCCTCGATATGACCGGAGGCAGAGGCAACAAAAATCGGGACGGCAATAATGTGTTCTACACCCTGATCCTCCAGACTCGCAACTGCCGCCGGAATATCTTCCCCAGGCACCGATTCCAGGAAACCCAGCTCCACTGGATATGGGATATCAACATCATCTATCGCATCCCGCACCGGCTGGTTCCAACTATCATCTGATGATCCATGGGCCACTACCAGAACACCAACGGCTGGAGAAGTTATTTCTTCGTTCTGGGCCAATACCGATAATGGACTGAATAAAGCCATTATCATTATCAATAATACCATCCAAGAAGATTTCTTAATCAATGAACTCTGCTTAAATAACATGTCAAACCTCCTGTACACTCATTTCTTTGGCTTGTAATAGCCTATGTGCTTTCCGGGCCGATTCAAAACTGTCTATCCCCATTTCATCCGCAATATGTTAGGGTATACTAACTTTTTATCCATAGTTTTTGCCTATCGCCCTCCATTCCCTGCTTCAGTTATGCGCATTACCTTCCCATATTTGTTGTTGGTGCTGGCTGCCGTCACATAACTGTTAAAAATCTTCTCCACCTCCTCTACCGACAGCCGGCTTATATCTGCGTATTCTTCCTTCATTCCATTCAGGACCCATATCAGGCAGTTAACGCCGATGATAGCCACCTATACACCTCCCCTTATATTTAGGCCTAAACTCACTTATGATTCCCTAGCCGCTCTTCTCCTGCATCAAATTAAAATACTTCACCATGCTCAACAGCTTATTACGGCCTCGTTCATAATCTTTGTCAACTCTCCAGCCCAGTGCCTTTAACACCTGCTCTATTTCCCACTGACTCATTTTCTCAATCGAGCACTTTCTATTCAGGTCAATGAGATAGTCAAACACATATTCTACCCGTTTTAATCCCAACAACTATTACCGCTCCCTTCTCCTGGCTGCCCATTAACCGGCCTGTTCTGTCAACATTCGGGCAATGCCGCTCAAACTGCTATTAGGCAGAAGTCGGTAATCCTTTTGAAGTTTGCCTGCGTACTCTTTAACGCATTTGACGGCACCATGGCTGTTCACATCCAGGGAACACAGTATTAAATCGGACCATTTCAATCTTTCTATCAGGCTTTGCTGCCCCCCCTGAAGGCATCCATCATGATAACGGTATTGCCAACCCATTGATTCAACTATTTCACGATAATATGGATTTAAGCTGTGATTGCCGCCCACCATCAGCAGTCGCCCTTTGTTTGATTTCGCTTCCCGTAAAGCTCTATTGACACAACAAGCCTGGAATCCTGCCAGAGCTTTGATCTCTTGACATAACTGCATAATTGTCTCTTTTTGTTGGAAAACCTCCCTGGCCAATCGGACCTTTTCCTTCTCGCCTTGTCGGTACTGCCGCCGGTAATCCACGCCTTCAGCTTCCATTTCCTGTATTTTGTTTTGAAGCTTATGATTCTCTTCCTTTAACCTATCCAGGATTTGCCGGTCAGCATCGGGTTCCGATTTATTAGTATTACTCAATTGCAGCAGTTCAACCTGCTTTTCCAGTCTTTCAATACAGACTTGAGCCGCTTCCAGGTCCGCCTTCCATTGTTTTTCTTGTTCCTTATTTTCTCGCAATCGTCTGCTTAATTTATTCTTTTCTTCTTGCATGTTTTTTATTTTCACCCGTTCGCATCTGCACGTGCCCCCATTAAGATGGGACATCATATGCACCTCACCAACAATATGGTTTAAAACCCTCTGGGATAAATCCGCTTTGCCTACCGCTACCCAAAAAAATCCACAGACATCTCCCTCCTTGGATTTCCCTTCCCAAGCCGTTAAGATCTCTCGGTCAGACATATTGCCATATTGGTCAATATCCCATCTGTATTTTCGATCCAAATATTCATTAACCATTTCCGATAATTTATTACGCTTGCTGAGGCTATTGCAAAATATGGAGTGTATTTCATAATCCCGGTAATCGTTTTTATGAACTTTAAGCTTTTTCAACATGTCTCTCTGCTCTTTCATGCTCAAGCAAGTGCCACATATTGAGCAATGCAAATTAGACGCAGTTTCCCATATTTTTTTGCGTTTAAGAGCTTCATTTATACCCCCGTTTTTCCCTTGGTAAATATTAGTCTCCGTTTTCATTTCTAACTGTCAACTCCTTATTTTTTTTGAACCTAATGACAGCAATTCTTAACCCTCATTTCACCAACATAATCCATCCCACTCTGAAACCAATTATTTCAAAAATCGGCGTATGCGTATGAATAATATGAAAAGCAGAAGTGAGAAAGCCAGAATAACAATTACTAAACCCTCCACCAGCACTTCCCCCTTAGTTCTTTTGTTAGCTTTGCCTAACTTTGTGTTTAAAAAACAGGCCCCTCTTCGGGGGGCATTTATGATAACGATTATCATTATCGTTGTTAATTTATGTTACTTATTATTTTTATGATTGTCAAGATATTTCCTTAGGGTTTTCCAAAAAAATGCTCCTGCATGATGCTCAGCACGATTAAGGCTGATTGCTTTTGGTTTAAATGCTATAGGCAACTTCCGGGGACACTGCGTACTTACTTATTAGTATGGGGCAGTTCCACTATGAAGGTGGTGTCTATTCCTGTCCGACTCTGAGCAAGAATTCTTCCCCGGTGCTGTTCAACTATGGATTTGGCAATGGCTAATCCCAAACCATAACCGCCGCTGGCCCTGGAGCGGGAATCGTCCACCCGATAAAAACGCTCAAATATCTTTTCAATATGTTCCTCCTGAATACCGGCTCCGCTATTGTTGACCAGAAGTACGATCCCATGTTTATCCTCCCTTAGAGCAACCGATATTTTCCCTCTTGCCGGGGTATTCTTGACTGCGTTGTCCATTAGTATATTTATCAGTCTCTTAATACTCTCCAGGTTCCCCCTCATGATGACATCCGACTGGATCTCAGTCTCCAATTCCACGTTATTTTCATATAACACTGCCTCAAAGGAAAGCAGGTTTCCGCCCAGGGTTTTGCTCAGATCCAAATCGGCTGTAACACTAGGTTCGCCCACATAATCATACCTGGCCAGGGAAAGCATGTCGTTTACCAGCTCAGACATGCGGTCGACCTGGAAAGAAATGTACTCCAGCCATTTAAGCTGGCTGGCTACCCTCTCATCCCGGTTGGACATAATCAGAGAGGTGTTGGTCTTGATCACTGTCAGCGGGGTTCTCAATTCATGAGAAGCATCGGCAATGAATTGCTTCTGTTTCTCAAACATCTCCCTGATCGGAGCAATAGCCCGGTTGGCAAAATAAAGGCTGATCAGATATAGTACCCCCAGGCTTAAGCCTCCCACTCCAAAGAAGATGATCAACAGATTGTTAAGGGCTTTCTGCTGTGGTGTGCGGTCTATAAAGACTATTTTAGTTCCGAAGTCCTCTGTCTGCTTGAGAAAGGCATAGTTGCTGTCACCTATAGTAATATGAGCCGACATCTTATCATGGGCATAGGCGTCCAGGGCGGCGGCTTCTATAATTTCCTCCCCAAAAGCAACGGCGGTATTGATTCTTGTTATCCTTCCCTGGCTATCCAGCTCCACTGTTATGCTGCTGGCCATGGCTGGTTTATTGGGACGCTGATGAGCAGGAGAATACATTGCACCCTCCAGGGCTAATTCCGTTTGGTGTTCCCCGCTTACAGCAGTCAATAGATAAATAACCGAGAAAATAAGTACAAAAACCACTGTAAGCAGAGTCATATTTATCTTAACGAATTCACGTTTTAGCTGGTCGAACAAGGTTACTCCTCCAATTTGTAGCCTACACCCCTTAAAGTGCTAATCGCCGCCCGAGCGCCAACGTGGGATAGTTTCTTTCTTAAGAAGGAAATATAGACCTCCAGGTTATTGTACTCTGCCTCCGAATCATAGCCCCATACCTTCAGAATCAGGTCGTCTTTGGATACGGCGTGATGGGGCCGATCCATGAGATACTTTAATATCTCAAATTCTTTCAAGGTAAGCCTGACCCGTCCTTGCCTTCCTTCCAGTTCATAGGTACCCAGATTGAGCCGAAAATCAGCAAAAGCCAAGGTGTTGTCAGTGATCAACTCCCCTTTTCTCCTTAACAGAGCTCTGATTCTAGCCAGCAATTCATCCGAAGCAAAAGGCTTGGCAAGGTAATCATCCGCCCCTCCGTCCAGTCCTTGTACTTTGTCGCTGGTTTCCCCTTTGGCAGTCAGCAAAATTACCGGCACGGCTATCCTCTGGGCACGCAGTTCCTTTAATATTTCCAACCCGCTCACCCGGGGAAGCATTATATCCAGTACAATAAGATCATATATTCCGGTCAGAGCGCAATCTAAACCTGATTCTCCGTCCAGCACCGCATCCACCAGGTAATGATTCTGGTTCAGCAGCTGGGTCAAGGCCTCGGATAACTGTTGTTCATCCTCCACCAGCAGCAGCTTCATTTTCCTTTCACCTCCGGGTATTCAGTTTTCACAATATCATTTTAACAGAGAAAGCTTAAAATACCCTTTAGCTTTAAGATTAATTTAAGGTAAATATTTTATTTTATTTGTGTAAAGTTTAATAATACTATTCTGGAGGTGACACCATGAAATCCCAAAAATTCAGACATGAGATCAAACACTATATCAATTCCAGCGATTACCTAGCTATAAGGAGCCGCTTAAAACATATCGCCTATCCGGATCGTTTTGCGGTTAATGACGGTAGTTACACGATCAGAAGCCTGTATTTTGATAATCTGAACAACAAGGCCCTGCTGGAAAAAATCAACGGGGTCAACCAGCGTGAAAAATTCAGGATTCGTCTGTACAACCATGACCCTTCCTATATAAGACTGGAAAAGAAAAGCAAGCTGAACAGCCTTTGTTCCAAAGATTCTGTATTAATGACCCGGGAACAATGCCAGCAGATAATCAGGGGCGACATCCGCAGCTTGCTTGCATCTGACCATCCGCTGCTGCAAGAGTTATATGCTAAAATGCGTTATCAGCTCTTGCGTCCCAGGACCATTGTGGAATACACTCGGGAAGCATACTGTTACCCGGCCGGTAATGTTAGGATTACCTTCGACAGCAACCTGCGCAGCGGCCTGTTATCCCGTGATTTTTTCAATCCAGAACTGCCATCTCTAAGCATTACTTCACGCGGGCAGATAATACTGGAAGTAAAATACGATGAATTTCTTCCAGCTCTTATTCGGGACATAATTCAGACTAATGAGAGACGCAGTACATCTATATCAAAATATGCCGCCTGCCGCATATACGGTTAGGTTTAAGGAGGTCGAAAGAATTGGACATTACCAGCCAGTTGAATTTCAATGATATTTTCAAATCTAATTTCTTGAATCAAATGACAACCTTTTCTATGCTGGATACCCTGATTGCCCTGGTTCTGGCTTTTGCCCTGGGACTTTTTATCCATTTTATCTATAAGAAAACCTTTCGAGGGGTAATGTATTCATTTAGTTTTGGAGTTTCCCTTATGGCCATGACCCTGATCACAACTCTGATTATTATGGCTATAAGTTCCAACGTAATACTCTCTCTGGGTATGGTGGGAGCCCTATCCATCGTAAGATTTCGCACTGCGGTAAAAGAGCCTATTGATATATGTTTTGTATTCTGGGCTATTACAGTCGGTATAGTTCTGGGAGCCGGTCTTCTGCCCCTGGCTGTTTTCGGTTCCCTTTTTATTGGTATTATCCTGCTGGTCTTCGTCAACTATAAGAACCTGGACAACCCTTACATATTGGTATTGAACTGCAGCAGCGATGAAGGCGAAAACCGGGTTATGGAATATATCAAGCACAACTTTAAAAGCTATATGATTAAGTCCAAGACCATAACCGGCGGAAGTGCTATTGAGCTGACCGTGGAAATAAGACTTAGGGACGCTTCGGCCAGGTTCGTAAATGAAATCAGTAATCTGATTGGGGTAAACAGCGTGGTTCTGGTCAGTTATAATGGAGAATACATGTCCTGATCAATGAGTTCCCAGACAGTTTTATCGGCGTGCCCCCGGAGAAATGTTAGCTGTGTGAGGTGAGGCTGTCTCCCTCATTTTAACTGGAATAATGCCTGCTCCCAACGTATAATTATAATCACAGGGAGGGGTGTGAATATGGAATTCAAAGCTGATTCTGAACATCCAAGTCAAAGTGACAGCTGGTTCAGTGAAAGTCTGCAAAAAGCCTGGCAGGAATTGGGGTCTTACCAGGCTGATCTTATTATCGGGGTTCCTTTCTACAATGAAAAAGAAACCCTGCCCATCATTCTAAAAATTATCGAGGAAGCTCTATTCAATATAGAAAATTATAAGAACCCTTTGATTCTATGCGTGGGTGATCCAGAGGGAGCCGAAGCTCTGGAAACCATTCGTATGATGGAGTTCAGTTTTCCCCATTACGAATTCCTCATGCTGCCGGGCAGCAACGGCAGGGGAGCCAGTATCAGGGCTATGCTGGAGATAGCTGATCACTTGACCGCCGATATGTTAATTTTTGCCGCAGACCTGGGCACGGAGAGAAACCGCGGCCTTAAAGCCGGTTGGATAAACCGGATGCTGGAACCCCTGGGGGCCAAATATGACCTGGTATTAACCTCCTTTCGCCAGCATTATTTTGATAATATTATCCACAGCTTTTTGTCAGCACCGCTGCTTGAATCCTTCTATGGATTAAGAATAGGCGAGGCTTTGAGCGGAATATATGCTCTTTCCCATAACCTGGTTGAAGACTTATGTCTGGAATTTAAATTTTGGCCTGAAATCACCCGGAGCTACGGGATTGATCCCTGGATGATAACTAGGGCTATTACCTGGAACAAAGATATATGCGAAGTTGCCCTGGGAGCTAAGCTGGAAAGCTTTTCCCTGGAAAAGGTGAATTATGTCTTCAAGGAAATAGCTGGAACTCTTTTTGAATGTATTCGCAGAGATGAAGATTACTGGCTGAAAAACCTGATAATATCCAGAGCTCCGGATATTTATGGGGCCACAAGTGAGGAAAAACCTGATGAGATAATATTCTGTCCGGAGGAAATGGTACTGTTTTTCAAGCGTAATTTTAATCAATATGCCACTATTTATGAATCCTCGGTACCGCAATACGTATTCCAGGATATTCGGGAAATGGTCCTCTCCCCCAGCAAAGAGTTCAATCTCAGATCGGATATATGGGCCGAACTGGTTTTATCCTTGATGTTTGAGTATTGTTTTGCCCGGGAATTAAATCGAGATGATATATTAAATACCCTTACCTCGGCTTTTAATGGAAGAGTAGCCAGTTATGTCATGCAGATCCGGCTGTTGCAGGAACAGCTGGAGTCGGTGGAAGGTATTTACCTTAGCCATATTCTGGCAATGGAGGCTGAGGCGTTAAAATCCGAACAACGCCAGTGTTTTTTAAGCATGCGGGAGAGGTTCAACGACAAGTGGGATAAAAAGGTCCTGGAGGTTACTCCTCCTCTTACTCCCTCCCGCTACCTGGAGTATGTACCCGGAATACCTGTGGTATTGCCCAACACCTTAACCGGCAAGGCAGCCAAAATTGTATATACCGAGGAAGTATTCAACCGTCTGCAAAAACGTTATCAGGAAGCCTTTGAAGGAATACTTTACCATTCCTTGAAACTTCCTCTCGACGCAGGGACCGATGCTGTTGTGAACCGGGTCAGAGACTTCATGTTCCAATTGGAAGAAACTATGGAATCTCTCTTTCCCGGCGATCTGTATAGCGAGGAAGGAGTCAAGCAGGTACTGCAGGGGCTTTTCGCCCAGCTCCCACACCAGAAAATGTATTCCGTCAAGGATGAAATATTCAAAGAAATGGTAGTCAGATTCCCTCCGGTTAATGTAATGATACCGGCTGGATGCCATAGTACCCGCGACTTGATCGAGCAAATGGATATACGGGATGCAGTAAGCCTGGCTAACCTGATTGAGACCCGTAAGTATGCTGATCGGGCTTTGCTTTGGATACTGGATAATCTTCGCCCGGAAGGGTTGAAAGAACTTGATATTCGGTTTCTGGTCCTGGACCCTAAATTTGATCAGATAGCACGCCTAGGCAATATATCGAATCTAAATAAGATAACTACCAGGATAGTAACCCGACCCTTTAACAAAAGTATGGGGGGAGATTTTCCCCGCATTCGCTTCTGTTTGTTCATTGCCCGACATATAACTATAGCCGAAAACTACGCTTTGCTGTGGAAGTTGTTTGCTCGCGAGCGCAAGAATCTGGGAACCAAGATACGAAATTCATTGATCGGCCGTTATGAAACTACTGCTTTTTCTGCTCATAACATTTTTGAGAACCTGCATCACCGTACCCTGGTGAACAACTTCAGAAGACTGGCAGAAAAACTGGAGAAAGAGGGCCGCACCGATCAAGCTGGTATCATCAGAATAATGTGTGATAGTTATGGATTAAGCCAGCAGCTGGATGATGGAACTTTTGTGCCTCTCTCGGCCTGGAGCTGGGCCAGTTATAATTACAAAGGAGGCAAAGGGGTACCTACACCTCTGTCCAGTCACGTTGAAGAGAAATGGTTCAACCAGGATTTGCTGGAAGAAATTTACCAGGAGCTGGGTTATAATATCTCCGGCATTGAATCCGGGGTACAGCAGTTAATCGGCGAAGGGCGAGCCAGTGAAAACGTCCTGGATGCCCTGCTGGGCATCCGCTATAAAGATGTGACCGTAGTGGCTCAGGAAGCAATCCCTTATCCACCCGCCCGGCCACTGCGCAGATATGAGGGCAACCCTATATTGAGTCCCATAAAAGAACATCCCTGGGAAAGTAAATACGTCCTCAATGCAGCGACCCTAAGATTCAACGACCTGGTATATATCCTTTACCGGGCCTACGGAGATGACCAGATATCCCGCATCGGGCTGGCCATTACTGATGGATATCGAGTAATAAAAAGGCTGCCGCATCCCATTTTCGCACCGGCTAACGAAAAGGAACGCCGAGGATGCGAAGACCCGCGGGCGGTGGTAATAGATGATCATATATATATGATGTACACAGCTTATGATGGGGTCATCGCTCAGATAGCAGCTGCGGCCATAAAGGTAACCGACTTCCTGGAAGGCCGGTTTGTTCAATGGGTACGGAAGGGATTGGCTTTCAAGGATGTATGGAATAAAGACGCTATCCTGTTCCCGGAAAAAATAAGGGGTAAATATGTGATTTACCATCGGATCGAACCCAGCATATGGGTGTCCTATCTGGATAAACTGGAATTCCCGGTGCCGCGGGAAAGACACTCCATTATCATGGGGCCTCGTTCCGGGCGGATGTGGGATTCATTGAAAATTGGAGCCGGAACCCAGCCTCTCAAGACTCGCTATGGCTGGTTAATGATTTATCATGGTGTAGACCGTCAGTTGGTCTATAGGCTGGGAGTGATACTGGTAGATCTGAATAATCCCGAACTCCTTATTTACCGATCTCCCAATCCCATACTGCAGCCGGAAGAGACTTATGAGATAGGTTCCGGCACCGAATCATGGGTGCCCAATGTAGTCTTCACCTGTGGGGCAGTGGGGGCCTCGGATAAGGATATTCTGGAAGATAATGATAAGATATTGGTTTATTATGGTGCGGCAGATACCCACATCGGTGTAGCCACCGCCACCCTGGCCGATCTTATACCGGAGGAGTACCGCAAAACCGGTAATCAAAAATTTTCTGTTCCTCTGTATTACTAGGATTATATTTCGCCCTTGCCCCACGGAAAAGCAATGCAATAAGCTGAACCCTATCCAATGACGAAAGCCCGCCTCAAGGCATTTATCCTGCCTGTGGCGGGCTTTTCCAAATGTTGTGCTTCTATTCGTCAGAGAGTTGGCCTGCTATGGCCGACATGATAGATCTACTCTATCCTCAAGTATTTCACTGGTTATCTTGTGATAAAGTGCGGCTACGCTGGGCCAGGTAAGTGACCTCCCCAGAGCTGAAGCACTGGCTTCCAATTCCTGCTTAAGGGCGGGATTCCTTAGTATTAAATCCATTAGTTCCGCCAGACCCTGGGCGCTGGCTTCCCGGGCCAGCAATCCTCTTCCCCCAGACAGAACCTCCTGGGCGTACTCATAAGGAGTGGAAACAATAGCCCGGCCACTGCCCACTGCAAAAGCCAGGGTGCCTGATACCGCTTGATCCATATTGGGATAGGGGCTTAGATAAATATCAGTCATATATAGGTATTCTCCCAATTCCTCGTCCGTAAGGAATCGGTTGTCAAACCAGACATGTTCCTCCAGCTTCAGATCCCGTACCAGTTGCTCTATGCTTTCCCGATAGCGCTCGCCCTCGCTCCTGAGCAGCACCGGGTGAGTGGCACCTGCGATAAGGTACAGTACCTGGGGGTGTTCCTCCACTAACCGGGACAATGCTTTGATTCCTATTTCCAAACCCTTGCCGGGTCCGATCAGCCCGAAGGTGGTAATAATAGTCCGATGGCTCAAAAGGTGCCTCTCTTTAATGGTATTCCGGTTCTTTTTGACAAATACCGGCACCCCATGAGGAACAACTACCGTACGTTCCCTGGAAACCCCGTAGACAGCGGATAGTAACTTTCGAGCTCTCCTGGTCATACATATCACCCCGGCTGCACTACTGGCCATGGTGCTGAGTACCCGGTGCTGGTTGGCGGATGGGTGCGGCAGCACCGTATGAGTGACCAGCAGATAAGGTTTTCTTAAGTGCTGAACCAACTTCAGAATATATTCTCCGTTCGGACCTCCAAAAATACCATATTCGTGTTGTATAATCACTATATCCAGGTCCGGTTCACGGTTGGCCCAGGCAGCACAGGCGGTATAATCGCCTATATTTTCCTGTTGGATGGTTAATATTACCTCGCCAGGGTAGTTGTGGGACTGATAGGGATCTTCCATGGCCGCCACCAGCACCTGGGGCGGATGTTTTATCAGATTATCCCTTAAGTCCCGTGCGAAGGTAGCAATACCGCATTTCCTGGGAGGATAAGTACTTACTATCAAGCACGCGCTCATGCCTGACGCACCTCCTTTTAGCATTGACACCATCCAGGTGTAATACCATCAGTTTCCTGCGACTTCTTCCTGGCAACTTTTTAGGATGAATACTGAAGCAAATAATGAGGATTGAATATCTCGGTCAACAAGAGTTAACATTCATATGTCTAATATTACCACAAAAATAAAATCCCGTCAGCAGATCAGATGAGGGGATAAATTCTTAGCCATAACACTAGCTATTCCCGGGCCGTTATCCCCAGACTGGCCAGGAACTCGAACAGTTCGGAAGTTATTCTATTCATAGCCTCCGGAGTATTTCCTTCACATCGCACTATCAATTCCGGACCGGTGTTGGATGCTCGGACCAAACCCCATCCTCCAGGAAAGAGTATCCGCGCTCCATCTACATCGAGGACCTGGTAGACAGATCGGAAGTGCTGCAATACCTCCTCTACCACCCGGAATTTTTCCTCGTCAGTGCTCTTCACCCTGATTTCCGGCGTAGTATAATATTGGTTCACATCCGCCAGAAGCCGGGTCAGATCCTTTTCACTATGGGATAGTATACGCAAGAGCCGACCGGCTGCATATAGGGCGTCATCATAACCATAATATTCATCGGCAAAAAACATATGGCCTGACATCTCTCCGGTAAATACTGCTCCGATTTCCTTCATTTTGCCTTTAATCAAGGAATGCCCGGTCTTATACATCAGCGGCTTTCCTCCCAGACGGTTGATCTCATCGATCAGGCTCTGGGAACATTTCACTTCCACGATACATTCTACCCCTGGATTATGAGGCAGAATCTCGCGCCAGAACAGGATCATCAACATGTCACCCCAGATGATATTACCTTCCCGGTCCACCACCCCCAGCCGGTCGCCATCTCCATCCAGGCCAATTCCCAAATCAGCCTGATGCTTTTTTACCTCCCGGATTAGATCCTGGCAATTCTCCACCGCTACCGGATCAGGATGATGATAGGGAAAGGTGGGATCTGAATCGCAGTATAATTCCACCACCTGGCAGCCCAGTTCTCTGAACAGGTGGGGGGCAAAAAGTGATGCGGTACCGCTGCCGCAATCCACCACCACCTTCAGGTTCCTGGGACCCAGCCGGATTTTCTCTTTGATCATAGCCACATAATCATCGACTATATTAAACTCGGTCAGACTTCCCAATGAGCCAGAAATAAAGTCTTCTTCCTCGGCCCGTCGCCTGATTTCCTGAATTTCTTCCCCATAGATAGTGGTCTCCCCCAGCAGCATCTTAAATCCATTATATTCCGCCCCATTGTGGCTGGCGGTAATCATCAGTCCGGCGTGTATATCCAGATGACGGGCGGCAAAGTAGAAAATCGGGGTAATCACCACCCCCAGGTCGATTACTTCACAGCCGGAATCCTGCAAGGCTTTAATGCTTATCTCCCTCAAGCGGGGGGAGGATAAACGATTATCCCGGCCCAGGACGATTTTGCGCCACCCCCGTTCAGCGGCCTGGGCAGCCAGGGCGCGGGCTATTCTATAGGCTGCATCCTCAGTAAGTTCCCTGTCTACCACACCTCGAATATCATATTGTCTGAAAATATTCCCTTTAAGCACTGCTCTACCTCCTATCCCCTTTACTTCAAGCTTCCTCCCGATGATGGATCAGATAACGTCTTTATAACCGGCTTCTTTTAAGGCCTGCACCACTTTCTTGATCTCCTGAGCCCGATCTTTGCTGCATATCAGCAGGCTTTCCTGATTATCTACAATTATCAGTCCCTCTATCCCCAGGGTGGCAACAATTCTGTCAGGCGCGTAAACCATACATTCACTGGTATCAACCAATACCCCCTGGCTTTCCAGAATATTGCCTTTAGGATCAGACTGGCGGTAGCGGCCCAGAGCCGTCCAGCTACCCACATCATCCCAACCAAAGTCAGCCGGTATTACCAGCACCTGACTGCACTTCTCCATAATTCCATAGTCTATGGAAATACGGGGCAAATTCTCATATACTTCCTTTATAACCTCTCTTTCCCGATCACTGCCAATGCTGTCGGCTATTAGTTCCAGCCCTCGATACAGCTGGGGCAGATGCCGAGCTGTCAATCCCAGCAGCAAGTCTATGCGCCACGCAAACATTCCACTGTTCCATAAATATATACCCTGGGTCAGGTAAGTCAATGCGGTCTCCAGGTCAGGTTTCTCATGAAAAGCCCGGGTTTTATAAATCTTTATTCCCCTGATATCTCCGGCCGGCTCCCCCTGTTGTATATATCCGTATCCGGTTTCCGGGCGGGAAGGTTTTATCCCAATAGTCAGCACCCATTCTCCCGAAGCGGCCCGTTCCGCTGCTGCTCTGGCTGTACCCTGAAAAGCCTCTACATCGGCGATATAGTGATCAGCAGGTAAAACCAGCATAACGCCCTGGGGATCACGGCGCCTAATATATACCGCCGCCAGGCCAACGGCAGCCGCAGTGTCTCTTCCGCAGTACTCATATATTAAGTTTTCCCGGGGAAGCCCAGGCAGTTGTTTTTCCACCAGCTCCTGATACATGATATCGCTGACCACATAGATAGCATCGGGCCGGACTATTCCTTTCAGTCTGTCCACGGTAAGCTGCAGCATGCTGCGGCTGTCCATAAGCGGCAGGAATTGCTTGGGTTTTTCGCGGCGGGATAAAGGCCAGAAACGCTCCCCGGTTCCACCTGCAATAATTACAGCATACATAAATTCTCCGCCCCCTCTCATCCGTTGACATTTGAACGCTGCATCAGCAATCTATCATTATCCTTCTTTGACTTTAATTATCTCACAAAGGAAAAGACCGGGGAAGCAAGACCCAATACCAACCCAATATTTTCCGGCCGGATAGGGAGAACATACCATATTTGATTTTTTTACCTTAGGATAATCTAAAGGAAGTCACAATAGAAAAGCAATATTTTTTCATATTTCCTTATTTTCTTTCGAAACGATATATTGTATAATCAATTTATGACCATAGTACCTATTTGTTGTGTTATGCTATTCAATTTGTGGAGGTCATATGTTTGATATAACACCACCCTTTGATGTCAAAGCACTGGTTTTCTTGGCCGGTATTATCTTGCTGTCTTTTGCCTTCTATCATTTATCTGAGGGCATTAAACCTGCCCGCCCCTGGCTGCGGTGGGCGGCAGGGGCTCTCTGGCTGTTTTCTGCCTGCCTGGGGGTTGTATACCTCGGGATTATTCCAGTCCTATCCGCTTTTATTCTGACTTTTCTGCTCTTCTTCCCCTTGCGTTTGCTTTTCCTGGTAATAATTGATGCAGTTCAGAAAGATAAAAAGGATGTACTTAACATTGAGGCCGAGCAATTTCGTCAACTGGATGTTGATTCTCAATTGTCCCTGCTGCACCGCCGAGTCAGCTATTATAAAAAGGCCCGGATCACCCTGCAAACCTTCCGGGGCCTGGCCTTTATGGCCTTCATAATATCCTTGCTGGTTTTCGGACTACTGCTTCAATTCCTTTTGGCTCTTAAACCCTTGGATATATTGGTATTGCTGGCCAACCTGATCCTCTTCCTGCTTATCTGGCGCATATCTCCCCGCAGCGGCGGAATTTTCTACGACTTACTGGGAAAATATGTTTTCAGCCTGGACATACTGCGGCTAAAAGAATATTATGAGCGGCAAATACTGGAAGGGTTTGATGAAATCAATTCGGTTGAACAAGGATATCACCTGGCCAGTAAAAAGCAGATTATGAACCGTTTGCGGCTATAAGAGCCTGGAAAGCGCGTCCTGATATTCCGGTCCTGGGATTTTCCAGCTGCTGCAGGACAGGGCATTCAGATTGCCTATCATCTCATCCAGAATTCGATTCTGGATTTTTCTTTGCTTACATAATAATCCCATCAGCTTGGTAATACTGCTGACTTCTTGATTACTTTCACTTATCCACTGCAGCTGGATGCCAAAGACCTGCTGCAGCATCTGGGCTGATTCTATGCCGGTAGCCCCTATTGCATAGGTCCTCTTAACCGGATTTAAACAGTAATTATATCCTCTGAGAAAATTGCATTCAGCCTGACCACAACCCATGCAGTGACCGCTGTTCAAGAACACTATATCTTCCTTAATGGATCCCTGGACCTGGTAACCGAGGCTGGAAAACAGGCGGGATAAGATTATATCCGGGAATCGGTAGCGCAGATAGAGCATTTTGGAGTGAGTGTATCGGTCTGGCTGATAACGACAAAAAAAGCGGGCAAAGAGCAAAACTGCATAAGGATAATGCTCCTGCCAAGCGGCAAAAGGAGGAGCCCAGGGCGGGCATCCACCAGACCCGTAGCTTTCACATCCTTCCTGGCACCATCTGCTCACCAGCTCATAATTATGCCTTATTTCCCAACTATCCACCGCTCGGTATCCCAGTTCCAGGGGATAATGGTTGCCCTGCCGGCTGCTGTATATATACCACATGACTTTCCTCCCTGCTCCGGACCAATATTCGGTTTTCAAGTTCTGCAGCCCGATATGATAGCCGCACTGGATTGCAGCCTTCTGGAATTGCTTAATGCTCGGGCCGGAAAAAACCAGCAGCAATGTTGATTATGGTCCTTGCCGGCGGGATTTGAGCATTTGAATAAGCTGCGGAGCAGTTGCAACCCAAAACCGCAACCAGGCGGGCTCTAATTCCCTGCCTGGTTATAAACCGTCAGCATGGATTCGGGTATTATATAGGATTTATTGTTGATCAAGACCAGCATGAGAAAATCATCCGGCGATTTTTTACCCCTTCTGCCCACTATTTTCCCTATATAGTTATAGAATGGATGTCGGGGATGATTTACTATGACCATTTCTCCATACTCCATTATTTTCACCTCCATCCTTGGTGAATATTAGTTTTCCAGGCGAAGTATGGACCTTGCGGTTTTTGATTTAAGCAAATGGGTAAAAGCCTGGTTAATGGCGGTAATCCGTAAAGCAGAGCTGTCTCTTGCAAAAAGTGCGGCTAAAACGAAATGTCATATTTTCTGTGTATGGTTTCATTATCTACTATATTAATGCCATAATAATTTCCGGTTACACAGATGCCTGGTATTATGCCCAGGATCAGCGGGGAAAGGAGCCGGTTTTTCTCCAGTTGCGATAAATCTATCTTATCACACTCCTCTATCTGTCAATGAAGTGTTTCTTCAACCAGTTGAGGGTTATCTCCTCTCGATCCCTGGTTTTATTCTCAAATCGATGGTCGGCATCGTCTACTATAACCATCTCGGCATTGCACAGACGGTTGAACATATAACGAGCATTATATACCGCCACAACTTTATCGTCCTGCCCCTGCACAATCAATACCGGACGCTTATGTATTTGTTTCAGATATTCGTCCATGTTATGCTGATAAAAATCTTCGACGAAAGCTGGTTTTATAAGATATGCTCCTGTTTCGTCATTTATGTTGGCTATTCTTCCCTTGATAAGCTCTTCATAGGCCTCTTCCATAACCCGGGTAAAGGTCTGCTGCAGTTCCACGGGAGTAGACCACAGAATAAAACCCTCGACCCGACTTTCTCCCGCTCCTCCGGCCAGCACGGTGCTGCCGCCAAAACTCCTGCCTAGAAGTATGATCGGTTTTTGGTAAGTATTATATGCATAGTCTATTACGGTTTTTAAATCCTGGACCTGTCGAGTCAAGGTGATATCACTGAATTCACCGTCACTCTCTCCTGATCCGGTAAAATCAAAAGCCATAACCCCCAGGCCAATTTCATTGATTTCCTTAGCAAATGCGCATATACGATCACTGTTTTCTTTTCTTCCCCTGAATCCGTGGCAGGTTATCAGCAGATAATCATAACTGTCCGGCAGGAAGACCAGGGCAGCTATTCTCTCCCGGTTTTCCTTGTTAATTTTCAGGGTTTGCACAAATATCCCCCATTTCTTCAACCCCTGGCGTTCACATGGGTTTCTGAGGCTTGTTTTTATCTTCCGATTCATGTCTTACCCGATAACCGCATATATCACATATAAAAGTGGGCAAGTCCTTTTCCTGTTCCGCCAGTTTCTTAAAGTCTTTGTGGTCTTCATCCACATCCCAGGTTTTCCCGCACAGAAGGCATCGGGCCGAAATCTTTTTACTCATGTTGTCACTTCCTCTCCCCACATCTCCACTATTATAGTAACATGTGTTTGAATAAATCTGAAGATAATACATTTTTTATTCTGATACCAGCGTAATCCTTCTTGCCGGTAAAACTATTCTTTCCCCAGTCCCGCCGGTCTATCCTGGCGTTTCGGCTCCGATTCAAAGGCAGGGCCTTGCCCCGGAAGGCAAATGCATCCATAGTGATCCGTATCAGTTCATCCATGCCCATGTTCACCACCTGGCTTCTTAGTTCTTCCACCTGGGAAGTGGTAGGGCAACATAAGTAGGTCTGACAGACAAAGGGGCGTCCGGCATAGATCGAGCAGGTGGCATCAGATTGCAGAAAAATACACCGGCCCTCACGGTTTCTCCTCAGAGTTATATCTATAACCTTATCCCGGGCCTCAACCCAAAGGTATTTATAAGCCTGAACCAAGCTGATCCTCTTAAGCGAACAAAGGCTGATGACATCCACCGAGGTCAACGGGATAGCTTCATAACAACACAAATCACAACCATAGCAGCTGGAAAGCTTTGCTGCCGGCCACAAACGCCGGGGACTTCCCTCTGCGATATAACGGTTTACTTCGTCCAGCAAATCTTGCAGAACCGCATCTTTATCCATTATTTCAATGTCATAACCCGACCTACCCTGGATAGCAATGGATTTTATACTGATCTTGCTCAAAACTACCTCCATAAAAAGGCCCATTTCTCTATATAATTATAGAATAAAATAGGCCTTACAATCTAATTGATATTGCTGGGAGGCATCGGATGGTAATCTGCCAGCCAGCAAAAAAGGTTAAGAGCAAGGCAACTGGAAATCCTTTTGATTGAGGCGTGTGGTACGTTGATTGAACGGAGATTCCCAGTTTACGCAGCTATTAACCCTTTTTAACGGTTTGAGGCGGAGGATTTTGGTCCTCCGCCTGTTTTGCCACCGCTTAGGCAACGGGACACATCCTTGGGCTTATACTTTAAAGTACTGTATTGATTGTTCCAGCTCACCTACTACCTGGTTCAACTCGGCTACCGATTGGTTCATGGTCTCTATACTTTGCAGCTGTTCCACTGTAAGCCTGGAAATATCCTGGGCATAACGGGAGTTTTTCTCAGCTGCATGCGCAGTCTCCTGTACAGAGTCATAGGCAGTCCCGGCGCTGGCAGCCATTTCCTCGCTGGCGGCTGAAACTTCTTGAATCTGGGTATTTACTGTTGCCACCGCTTCGGTAATTTCTCTGAAAGCATTTCCGGCCTTAGCTACTACCTCTATCCCATTGGAAACTTCTCGGGTTCCGGCCTGCATAGCTTTTACCGCATTGCCGGCCCCAGCCTGCATCTCCTTGATTAAATCAGAAATACGACAGGCTGCCTGACTGGATTCCTCGGCCAGTTTTCTTACTTCTTCCGCCACCACGGCAAAGCCTTTCCCCTGTTCTCCGGCCCGGGCTGCCTCAATGGCTGCATTTAGGGCCAATAGATTGGTTTGATTGGCTATGTCGGTTATAAGTACCACGATTTGACCTATCTCTTCCGACTTTTTGCCCAGGCCTTCCACAATAACCGCAGTGGAATTAACCGCATCACTGATAACATCCATCTGTTTGATAGCCTTTTCCACCTCTTCGCCGCCTTCTTGGGCTTTGCAGCTGGCACCGGCCACGAAATTGGATACATCGCTGGAATTGGCCGCCACCTGTTGTATGGCAGATGACATTTCGCTTAATATCAGCCGGGAGCCGCCAGCCAGCTCTACCTGACGATTAGCTTCGTCATCCATTTTCTCCGCTTGTACAGCCATATCTCCCACCATCCTGGTACTGGAATCGATGAGTCCGGTTATATGAGCCGAGGCCTTCCCTACTTTCCCCGACAACTGTCTGGTGCCACCGATTAAAGCCAGCATATTATCTGCCATCTGGTTGACCATAGCAGCCACTTGACCTGGTTCATCATTGGCCTGCACCGGCACCTTGTGAGTCAGATCGCCCTGGCTTAGCACTTCCACTCCTGCAGTGATTCTGCGCAGCGGGGTGTATACAGTAAATGCTATTAGAAAAGCTATAAGAAATCCTACCAGTATACCGATAATGGAATAGACCAGCATGGTATTTCTGAATTCGTTTACTGCTTCGTCATAGGGAGTTGCCGGCACTCCAACGTACCAGATTCCGATAATTTCTCCCTTGGCATCCCGGATGGGTTCATAGGCAGTCTCATTCCAGGTTCCCACCACTTCAGCCCGGCCCAGATATTTCTCACCCTTCTTCAGTACCGTTTCGGCCACCACAGCAGAAACCTGGGTTCCCACACACCTCTCGTTGTTGTTCATCACATTGGTTGATACCCGGGTATCCCCTTTGAAGATGGTTACGGTATCCCCCCCGGTCAATTCACCAATTTTGTCAATCAATTCATAGTTTTCTTCCATCAGCACATTGCCCTTATACAACTGCCCGTTTTTTATGGCCCAGTCTCCGGGATAATAATAATCCAGCATCTGCCATCCCATATTAAGGTCGGAGCTTAACTTCTCCTGGGCCGAAATCACTATCTTGTCTGACATGACCGTGGTAGCATATACCCCCATGATTCCTGTTACCAAGGCCAGAATAAGAGTAAAGGCCAGTATAAGACGTACCCTGACACTGATTTTACGCAGCAATCTTTCTAAAAAATCCACGTTATATCCCTCCACCTGTTCTTTAACCGTTACGTATTCTTCTTCCCCCCCTTCCCATCCCCTGCCAATCTGTTCCGAACACAATAAAACAGGAGCTGTTGTTGGAACTCCTGTTTCTTTTATCGGATATTATGTTTATTATCTTAACTCTCTGGAGCAGATTCTTTCTCATTTTCTGGTACTATTTTTATATATAACACCCTCTGGTAGTTGTACGATCCTATAATATTACCCTGGGCATCATAAAGGTAGTTCAAAGATGAGCCTCCTACATAGACCTTGCCGTCCTGCTGGATTCCGAGATCTTTTATGTAGGTTTCCAGACTCTCCCCGTCGGTAAAGTGGATTTTAGCTTTTATTAATTCGGGCTGACTGCTGGGGGATGAAAGGCCCAGTATTTGCGAGAAATCATAATTGCATCCCCCCAGCAGCAACAGCATCAGCAATAATACCATTAGGGCAAAACTTTTAAATCTCATTTTTTTCTCCTCCTCCTTTTACCCGCCAGAGACTTCTTTCCCGCAGTTCGCCGGGTAGATTTTCCCTTCTCCTGTGTCCCGGCTTTTCTTTTAATACTCCACTCATGTATCTGCCGATCAGCCAGGAAATGGACGCTTCCGGGCGGAAACTCCCCCTGCTCATCCTTGCTTCCTGCCTCTTTGCCGGTCAGTATTTCCAGTCCTTCATCAATATGATCCACCGCCCAGATACTGAACAACTTGTTCCTCACCGCTTCAGTCACTTCGTCATTGAGCATCAGATTGGACAGGTTCTTGCGCGGGATTATAACCCCCTGGTTTCCTACCAGACCCTTTTCTTTACAGACTCGGTAAAAACCTTCAATTTTCTCATTTACACCACCAACCGGTTGTATCTCGCCGTTCTGATTGACCGAACCGGTGACTGCTATCCTCTGCTTAATGGGTACCCGGGCCAGGCTGGATATCAGAGCATATAATTCCGCACTGGAAGCACTGTCTCCTTCAACTCCTCCATAACTCTGCTCAAAGGTAAGACTGGCTGAAAGAGTAAGGGGCTTATCCCGGGCATATTGATCACCCAGATACCCGTTGAGGGTTAGGATGCCCTTGCTGTGTATCTTGCCGCTCATGGCTGTCTCTCGCTCGATATTAACCAGGCCTTTTTCCCCCATAAAGGTCTTGGCGGTAATTCTGACCGGAATTCCGAATTTATATTCCCCTGCCTGGTATACTGCCAGACCATTAACCTCCCCAATCAGATCTCCTTCGGTATTAATTATCAGCGTGTTGCGGTTAATAGCCTCTTGCAGCTTTTCTTCCGCTAAGGAATTCCGGTATGTTTTTTGTTCTATAGCCCTTCGCACATGCTCTGCCGTGACCAGGTCAGCTTTGTTGTACACGGCTATGGAATTGGATTCATAAATCAATTCCATCAGTTTGTTGAATGCGGTGCTCAGTTTTTCCTGATCATCCGTCATTCTGCTTCCATATTCCACTATTGCGGCCACTGCCTCCGGATTGAAGTGGGTCAGGTTTTCCGCGCTGCATACCGAACTGATCAACCGGGCATAATCATTGACATGGCGGCGGCTTCGTTTCATTTCATCCTCAAAGTCCGCTCTGATTTTAAACAATTTGGGGAATTCCTGATCGTAGCGATGCAGAAGATAATAATACAGAGCTTCCCCTACGATAATTACCTTAATATCCAGGGGAATAGGCTGTGGTTGCAGAGTTTCGGTATTGGTGATGCCCATCATCCGGGATATATTCTCCACGGTTATTTCTTTATTCTTGATGATCCTTTTCAGAGTATCCCAGACATAAACATTTTTTAGCAGGTCGTAAACCCTGAGCACCAGATAGCCGCCGTTGGCTCGATGTACTGAACCTGCCCTTATTTTAGAGAAGTCTGTGGCCAGAACCCCGAATTCTCCCTCATACTCTATCTGTCCAAAGAGGTTGGCAAAAGTAGGGTTGTATTCAAATATAACCGGCGCGTGCTTGCAGTCGGCATTGTCAACCAGCAGGTTAAGCTGATAACGCCTTAAAAAGGAACGTTTATCAATGTTACGGAAAAAGCTCAATGGCGTGTTTTCTTCATGATGAACCAGAATGTCCAGATGACCAAGGAAATCTTCCTGTATCTCCTCCAGGTATTGGATTACCTGAGGATAATCTCCATACTTGCTGAACAACTGATCAAAATAGGGTTGGCTGACCTGCCCGGCAGTCTCCTGTTCCAGTCTTTTAAACTTCTCTTTCATCAGCTTTTCCAGGCTGCGATATTTTCTCATGGCCTCACCCATCTTCTCCTGAACCTGAGCACTGTTGCTCATTAATTGAGCGCGTTCTTCTTCGTTCAATGCTACGTACTCTTCCTGTCCCATCACTTCTCCGCTCTTATTGATGGGGATGGTATTGACCCCCCCCTGCTGGCTCTGGGTAATGGAGAAGCCATGTACCCGCGCTTCCTGATCCAACTCCAGGTACAAGGCATTGGTTTCGGTAATAAAGTCATTTAATACAGCATTTTTTTGAGTTGCATATTCTTCACCGGCCAGCACGTTTATTACTGACTCGATTAGTTCATCAATAACTGCGGCCAGGTCCTCTTTCAGTTGCTTCCCCTTCCCGGCCGATATTTTCAGAGCACAGGGGGTATCCGGATGTTTGAAATTATGAACGTAACACCAGTCGGGGGGAGCCGGTTTTCTACCGGCTTTTTGATGAAGCAGTTTGCGGGCTAGAGTGCTTTTCCCGGTTCCGGTTTGCCCAGCCAGGTAGATGTTGTAACCTTCACTCTCTATGTCCAGGCCGGTTGTTATAGCATTCAGAGCTCTATCCTGACCAATTATACCGCTCAGGGGTTTTATTTCGGCGGTGCTGTTAAACTTAAAACTGGCCGGGCTGCATTTCTTCCTTAATTCACCTGGTTTTAATCTATAATGATCAAAATTCACCTGTGACATCCCCCATTTTCATGTATTTACTGCTTATAATATATCAATATGTGGTTTACTGGATTCCTGCTATCGGTATTAACGCTCAATGGCCTTATTCAAAAAGTATAGCTGCTCCCGGCATCCATCTTGATTACCCGCTGTGCCCCCAGTTGATTATAGAGCTCAGCAGCGGCGTAAAATCCGGTACAATGTCCGACAATTAGTTTCTGTATTTCATACATCTTTATAGCTTCAGTGGTTTTTGCCATCCTGTCCGGAGAAGCATTCATCAGATGAGTCCCGCCGATATAAGCCAGCACTTTTGATCGCCCGGTCTGCTGCCGGCAATACTCCAAAGTATTGATCATCCCGGAATGAGAACATCCGCTCACTATAATCAATCCCAGAGGGTGATCAATAACAAGAGCCATGTCGTCTGGCAGAAGATCACGGCAATACTCACCCTCCTGCTCGAAAATGAAATTGCCGCCTACATCCTCGTATTCAGTCAGCCTAGGTATTTCCCCGCTTAGATACAGACCTGGATGTATCTCCGTAAAATGGTCGGTGAAGACCAGTTCGGCCCCCGCCCTTACTGCCTCCTCATAAGTGAACCGGCATCCGATATCAACCGTTTTTCCTCCCGGTCGGCTGATAATACGACGAGGGAAGATGCCGGAATGGGCATATATCTTCCTTCCTCCGTATTGTTCCAAAAAAGATAAAACCGCTCCAGTATGATCATAATGGCCATGGCTGATGATCATCTCCTGCACCTGTGATAAGTCTATCCCCAGAGCAGCGCTGTTGGTAAAAAGTGCTTGCTGGGATCCGGTATCAAAAAGCAGGTTATGATCACCGCAGATTATCTGGGCTGAAAATCCGTATTCACCAATCAAGGGAAACCGGGGAGTTGTATTCTCTACCAGAATATTGATAATCGTCTTCATTTCGATCCTCCCTCCCAATACTTATTCTTCAACTATTCAGCGTAATCCCAGCTGTTTCCTGCCGTTTGGGGAAATTACTCTTTATTTAGTATTCTAGTGTGTAATTCACTTTCCCTCTATGATCTACTATTCTTGACAGTTCCGAGGGCTGAGTTCCGCCAATAGTCCCGATTATTGAGCAAAACAGCCCTCTGCCCGGTTTGGATACACTGCTTCTTTTGGCTGTACCTTCACTCGTTATCCAGAAGCCAGTCCAGCCTGGAGCTGTGGTAATAGCAGATTTCCTCGGGTTGGGTTCCTTCCATGAAAGCCATAGTAATGCTGCGGGGGCAGGATTCAGTTGATATGAGTCCGGTATCCAGGCACACATTGCTTAAATGTACGTTATCCGGTTTAGTAAAATCAACGTCAGCTTGGCCGGCTAAAGCCTCCCGCATGAAGTTGGCCCATATCGGGCCGGCCGCTGCACTTCCGGTCAGGTTAACATTGCGTCCCTGATCATACCCCAACCATACAGCGCAGCAAAGTTGCGGAGTATAGCCTACAAACCAGGCATCATTAAAATCATCGGTAGTACCCGTCTTGCCCGCTGAGGTTCTTCCCAGCAGGGGCTTCAGGCTGGCTCCGGTCCCTCCCGGTTCCATCACTCCCTTTAACATATCGGTGATTATGTATGCATTCTCCGGGCTTACTGCCTGCTGCTGCTTGGGACTGGATTCCTCCAGGACCTGCCCGTATTTATCCTCTACTTTTAAAATATACCGGGGCAGGCTGTATATCCCTTGATTGGCAAAAACCGAATAAGCAGCGGCCATATCCAGAGGAGTGACTTCCCTGGACCCGAGTGGAAGTGAGAGCAGGGGCAAAAGATTCCTGAAACCAAATTTCTCCGCATGGTCAGCTACATTTTCGGGACCCAGCATATGATTTAATCTTACTGCTATGACATTATCAGAGATCATCAGGGCTTCCTTCAAGGTGAATTCTTTCCAGTGATATTTATTTTCACCGTAATCGGTGGGCTGGTAGCTATCACCGTTGGGAAGCGTAAATTCAACCTGCTCGCATTTAATCATATCAGCCTGGGTGATACCCCAATCTATAGCCAACGAATACAGAAAAGGCTTAAACGTTGAACCGGGCTGGCGCTCAGCAAATACCCGGTTATAGTTGGAACTGGCAAAATCTCTTCCCCCGATGAGTGCCCGTATTTCACCATTACTTACATCCAGGGCTACCAGTGCTCCCTGCACGTCTGCCTCTCTTTCCAGCATACCCGCCTGATAAGCCTTATTGGCCGCCTTCTGCATATCCAAATCCAGGGTAGTATAAATCTTAAGTCCGCCCTGGTAAACCTGCCTCTCACCATATTTTTCTGCCAGGTATTGGCGCACCAGGGCAATAAAATATGGAGCCTCTCCCAGCACGTAATCAGCCTGCTGGTATTTTAGTTCCCGGGCCAGAATATTCTCCCGCTCCGACTCGCTTATATAGCCCTCCTCCGCCATACGCTGCAAAACCCGGGCCTGCCTTTCTTTGGCCGCTTCAGGATTGATATACGGATCATATAAGCTCGGAGCATTAGGCAAACCAGCCAGCAAGGCTGCTTGTTCTATACTCAAATCCCGGGCGTTCCGATTGAAAAAGGTACGAGCAGCTACCTCCAGACCATAGGCGCCGTGTCCAAAATAAATGGTGTTGCAGTACAAGGTCAGGATCTCATCCTTACTATAACTACGTTCCAGCTCAAAGGCGTAAAATAGTTCTTTTAATTTCCTGATCAGGGTTCGCTCATTGCTCAAAAAAATGGTTTTAGCAGTTTGCTGAGTAATGGTGCTGCCTCCCGCAGTTATTTTGCCCGCCTTTACATTGAGAATCAAGGCCCGTAGTATTCCCCGTACGTCTACACCGTGATGACTGTAGAAATCCTTGTCCTCCACCGCTATAATAGCTGCCTTGAAACTCTCGGGAATCTCTTCAAAACCTATATTGACACGATTTTCATCTGCCAGGCCTTTGATGGGCCGGCCATTCACGTCAAAGATCACGGAGGCTTCCGGCACATCTATCTGGCTCACCTCTCCGGCGCATCCTGGGCTCAGCAGAACCAGTATCAATAATATTATGAACAGCCTCTTCTTTAACATAATTTACCTCCCTATTTCCTAAAATACCCAATATTAAGGCATTTAATTCTCAGGTCGCCGGAGATAATGGGCAGAAAAATACCCCTTGTACTGATCATTTGTTTAATCATTAAGGGGTTTAGACCATATTTAAGAATATTTTACGCATATATTAATAATTAAATCAGCCGTATCCTGGATGTAGTCCTGAGCCATTTCTATGTGTTCATATACTTCCCGCCATTTTATCAACTTTATCGGCTCATCTTCATGTTCTTCAAACAGCCTGGCTACACCGGTCCGGTATAAATTATCCTGCTTTTTCTCCAGCTTGATAATTTTTTTGCAGCAGTCTATTATCTCTTTATTATTCCGCTCTATCTTGTCCAGCATATTAAATGCTTTCTCCATCAGACTTATAGACTCGCACAATACCTCCACCATTTCTTTCACCTGATAATCGGGATCACCGGCTTTGTATAAGATCATCCGGTCAATGATACCGGTAATATAGTCGAGGGTAGTAGCCAGTTTCTGAACTAACTGGAAGGCATCCTCCCGATCAAAGGGCAGAATGAAACTGGTGTTTAACCTGCGCATAAGTTCCTGGATGATTCGGTCACCCTCATGTTCCATGGCAGTCAATTTAGCCATTTTTACGTCCAGGTCCCGATAGTCATGTACTACGTTTTGCAGTATCCCCCCACCTCTGACTACTACCCGGGCGCTCTCATTAAAAAGAAGGAATAATTTTTCGTCTTTTTTACCAAATAACCGCAACTTTATCCCCCCTTTAACAAATTGCAGTCATGCTCATATGATCCATATATTATATCACGATTCCCATATATTAGACATCAATCCCATGTATACTTAAACTTGAGCTTTTTTTACAGGCCCCGCAGGTAATCCGGACGCAGATAGTTCCTGTCGTTTCTCTTTATTATCTGATCAATCAACTTCAGTATTTGTTGTTTGTCCTCCGGCAATCTCCCCTTTATAGGCAGATAGTTGGAAGCATGATTGCTCCTGAATTCGCTGTCCTTTACATCCAGGTTTTCTATTATAATCCGCATTTCTTCCAGTATCTCAAAGGGTTCCGGCAGTTCGAATTCACCCTTCTGCATACGGCGGTAAAGTTCAGTTTTGGGCGTAAGCATTAGGGTGAGGGCTGCGATATAATCCGGATTAATTTCATTGCAAATCCTGGCCGTATTCAAAGCATGATCTATGGCTTTAGGAGTCCTCCCGGCCAAACCCAGAAGAATGGTAACTGACAACAGTATGCCTGCTTCTCTCACCCTTTTCCCGGCTGCCACCATCTCTTCATAGCTTACTCCCTTTCTTATGTCTTTGAGGAGTTCTTCATCTCCGGTTTCCACTCCCAGATAAGCAATAGTTAATCCCTGGTTTTTTAATTCTCTCAATTCCTCTGCCGTCTTGTTCAAGATGCTGTCGGGACTTGCATAGATGCCCACATGCTTCAGGCTGGGAAAAGTTTGGTATAATGCATCCAGAATCTGCAACAGATCCTGGTTCTCCATGGCCAAGGCATCCCCGTCAGCCAGAAAGACCTTTTCCAAATCATGGTAATACAGCTTTGCCGTGCTAATATCGGCTAATATCTCTTTTAACTCTCTCACCCGATATTTCTTGTCTTTGTACATACCGCAAAAGGTGCAGCGGTTATGACTGCATCCTACAGTACATTGCAGGATATAGCTTCTGGCTTCACTGGGCGGCCGAAAAATATTGCCTTCATATCTCATGTAAATTCCCCCTATTCTGTTATATTATAAACCAAATCTGAGACTCACTTTACTATATCTCAAATATCTTCCTGCTATATTTTTGTTCCCAAGTACTCAAAATACTATTGATGCGAGTTGGTGAGGAGGTTATATCTTGGCCAGAAATCGAGGAATCATGTCAGAACAGCTGAAGTATGAGATTGCCCGGGAACTCGGCGTTGATCAGATCGTGGCTTCGCAGGGATGGGGTGCAGTTACTTCTCGGGACTGTGGGAACATGGTTAGCAAAGCCATTCAAATCGCGGAAAAATCACTGAACCAGTCATAATAATCTCGCATCCTGCGGGGACACCCCGCGTCTAAGTCAGGGGGACGGTTTTATTGACTCATGGACCCCCAAAAATGAGTCAAAAAAACCGTCCCCTTGATTCATCGGGTGAATCTGAAAATAATTCGGTATATCAGGTATGATACCGAAAGAAATATAATCAGGGCTTCGCTGACGCTGGTCAATCCCGCACCAATAGCCATGCCGGCTATGGCGGTCAGCCAGAGCGCAGCCGCGCTGGACAGCCCTTCCACCTTTTTGTCTGGACTTATCCATATCATACCGCTGCCAATAAACCCTAACGCCACTATTATTTGAGCCGACAGGCGTCCCGGATCAGCATACCAACTCATGGATAGGGCAGTATAATAATGGGCCGATATATAGGTTATCAGAGCAGCACCCATAGCTATCATTCCAAACAATCTGGCGTGGTATATTGGCCTGGTACCCAGGCCAATCGCCAAACCAATAATGCCGGCCAGAACAATACGAATCAAGACTGTCTCTATATTCATAAAACTTGATAATTCGGAGCTTCCTGGGTTATAGCTATATCATGAGGATGGCTCTCTTTCAGCCCCGCGTTGGTTATCTGTATAAAGCTGGTTTTGGTCTTCATCTCTTCCAGGTTAACTGCCCCACAGTAACCCATGCCTGCCCTCAACCCACCGATTAGCTGGTAAATGGTCTCTGAAGCTGCTCCCTTATATGGTACTCTGCCTTCTATCCCCTCGGGTACCAATTTTTGCGCATCTTCCTGGAAGTATCGGTCGCTGCTGCCCTGAACCATGGCCCCCATTGAACCCATGCCCCGGTAAATTTTATAGCTTCTGCCCTGTAATATCACTGTCTCACCAGGACTTTCATCGGTTCCGGCAAATAAGTTGCCCAGCATAACCACATCTGCTCCAGCGGCAATAGCTTTGGCTATGTCACCAGAGTATTTTATACCTCCATCGGCAATTATGGGAATATCATATCTGGATGCAGCTCGTACACTATCGACTATAGCCGTTATCTGGGGCACCCCAATACCCGCTATAACTCGGGTGGTGCATATCGAGCCAGGTCCGATGCCAACCTTGATAGCATCTGCTCCCGCCTTAATCAATTCTTCCGTAGCTTTCCCAGTGGCCACATTTCCGGCAATAATCTGCAGATCCGGGAAGGCCGCCCGTATTTCCTTGACCATGTTTATAACGAACACCGAGTGCCCGTGGGCAGTATCCACAACTATAACGTCGGCCCCAGCATTTTTCAGTGCCTCTACCCGTTCCAGGGTGTCCCGGGTTACTCCCACGGCGGCTCCGGCCAGTAATCGCCCCCGGCCGTCTTTGGCTGCATGAGGATATTTAAAGGTTTTTTCGATATCTTTTATGGTTATAAGCCCTTTTAGGTTAAAATCATCATCCACTAACGGCAGCTTTTCAATCTTATGCTTTCTCAGCAGTTCTTTCGCACTGTCCATACTGGTATTAACCGGAGCAGTTACTAATCCCTCACTGGTCATTACATTGCGGATAGGCTGTTCAAAATCCGTTTCAAAGCGCAGATCCCTATTGGTAATTATTCCTACCAATTTTAAGCCAACTGTAATCGGCACTCCCGAAATATGATAATGCTCCATGATATCCATGGCATCCCTCACTTTGTTATCCGGTGAAAGATAAAAGGGATCGGTAATAACACCATGTTCCGAACGCTTCACCCGATCAACCATCGCGGCCTGTTCCTTGATTGACATATTCTTATGAAGTATGCCTATACCGCCCTCTCGAGCTACGGCTATGGCCATCCTTGATTCAGTAACGGTGTCCATCCCTGCACTCATCAATGGTATCCCCAACTTTATTTTCTGGGTTAAACGGGTAGAAACATCAACCAGATGGGGAGGGACTTCGGAGCGACCTGGTACAAGCAGCACATCGTCAAAGGTGAGACCTTGTTTGGCAAATTTATCAGACATATGTTCTGGCCTCCTTGTTATTCTCCTGGTAAATTGAATTAATATTATCGCATTACTGCTTAATTTTCAAGCTGTACCAGACAAAGATGGCAGCTGAATATTCCTGTATTTTATTTTGGAGCTCAGTCTCCTCCCATAACCGAGCTTACTCCATAGCGCATAAAGTGATCATAGAGTGACTGAATGGTGGGGGAACTGACCTTATACTTATCCGCTAATTCCTCGATATCCAGACCGTCTCTGAGGGAGTAAAGGAACTCGGCTCCATCTATACCCGCTTCGGCAGCCATTTCTTCAAATGATGGCACCCGGCTCCAGGGGGGAAAGGACCCTTTTCCGTCATCATTGCTTTTTGACATCTGTTTCACCTCCTGCAGGTTTATTGTTCCTCATTGCAGGATCTATAATACGGTCTGGATAAAACCGGCGGTGCCCGGCAAAACCCCGGGCGGAAAAAGAGCGAATCTCTGCACTGCTCACAATCCGCTCTATCAACGTACTCTATACGGGGACATTCCCTGCCCGAAGGAGGGCAGGTTCCCATACATTATTCCAATTCTATCGCGGCGTTGGGCAATCAGATCTTCGCCTCTTTTTTCTCTGATAGTAAGGATCAAAAACGAATAAACTGGGAATTTAGCACCCCGGTCCCGGCCAGATTTCTGCCATCAGTGCTGCGACCGGTAACATAAAAGCGGACACTGGTACTGAAGGCGCTGGCTTGAGCCTCCCATGTCTCCAGATTTCCCACCTCCAGATTGACAGTAACAGTCTGAAAAGGCCGCAGGGAGTAAGTATTGTTAAATATTTGCCTTTTAGGGGTAAAAGAAAGATCATACAATCTTATACTTACCTGGCGAGTTAATGAGGTATTGTTGAGTCCCAGGACCCGGATTGTGCTCATGTCTGAACTGCTGGCAATGGGTCCCGTGGTCCAGCTAATCCTTGTTGCCATCACATACCACCCTCGGTAAAAATGTCTGAAGTAGTTCCTGTTTTACTGTATGTGACAGCTCCATTTATGTTACCGTGCTTTATATAGAACTGTTCTTCAGCCGCATATGGGTACTATCCAGTTCAACTACAATAACTTCCCGGCCAATTTTTTTTACCGCATCCCAAGGGATCACTAATTTTTGGCGATCAGTCCAGAAATTAAAGGCATTGCCTTTATTGGGCAATATGATCGATACTATCTGTCCCGATTCCTCATCAATAACCATATCTGAATCTCCCACCGTACCCATTCTCATGCCATCGTAAATGTTAACCATTTCTTTGCCCACCAGTTCATTAAGCCGCACCTGCATCCTCCTCTATACTCCGGTATGCCCAAATCCTCCGCTGCCTCTGGCAGTATCATCGAGATTTTCCACTTCCATCAGTTCTACCCGTTCTACCCGGCTGAATATCATCTGGGCAATTCTTTCACCTTTTTTTAAAATATACTCTTTGTCCCCCAGGTTTATAACTATAACCTTAATTTCTCCACGATAATCAGCATCTATGGTACCGGGGGTATTTAACAGGGTGAGGCCGTGATTAAGAGCCAGACCGCTGCGCGGTCTTATCTGCGCTTCAAATCCCTCAGGAATGGCTACGGCTATCCCAGTGGGCACCAAAACGACAGCTCCTGCTGCTATTAAGAGGTCCTGCTGGTTGGCGGCGTACAAATCGACTCCAGAGGAACCCGGAGTCATGTATCGGGGCAAAGGCAGGTCAAATGAGTGCAGTCTCTTTAGATAAATCTTCATATCATTCTCCTCTGTTATTCAGCTCTGGCTGACTCAAACCCCGCCGAGGGTTTAGTTCCAGAACCTCCGGTATTGCTTTTCTACCTCATGCATGACCCCGGCGGGACCAATGGCGGCTATTGATACGGTTTGGTTTCCCAGCAGTCTAACCGCCAGGTCTTTAATCTGCTCCTGCTCAACCTGCATCACCCGGTCAATAGCCTCCTCCGGACTCACTATTTCATTATGCATTATTATCGATTTACCCAATCTGCTCATGCGATTCATAACCCCTTCCAGGCCCAGGTACATACTGGACTTTATCAGTCTCCTGGTCCTTTCCAGTTCTTCACCGGTAATACCGTGGGATAGCAGACTTTCCATCTGCCTCTGCAGGGCTTCAAAACAACGGGATATTTTGTTGCGTCCGGTGCCGATATAAATAGAATAAGCACCGGTATCGGAATAATTGGAGGGATAAGAATAGATGGAATAGGCCAGGCCCAATTCTTCCCGCAATTTCTGGAATAGTCTGGAACTCATGCCGCCGCCGAATATGCTGTTCATCACATTCATGGCATACCTGCTTTCATCGTTATAGGAAATACCTTGCACTCCTATACATATCTGCACCTGTTCGGTATCTTTTTCCATTAAATCCATAAAACTGCGATATGCTTTGGGCTTGGTATAGGGAAAACTTACCTGGCTATGGCTCTGCTTCTCCAGCAGTCCCTCAATACGGTCTCTTATTTCCAAGGCCTGGACATTGCCTGCAACGGAGATAATCATATTGGAAGGTATATAGGCACTTTTATAGAATTGATAAACATCATCACGGTTGAAAGAGGCAACTGTCTCCATAGTCCCTAGTATTGGAGAACCCATAGGGTGATCCAGCCATAGGCTGCGGGCAAAACGATCATGGATCAAATCATCGGGAGCATCTTCGTTCATATTAATTTCTTCTGCCACTACTCCTTTTTCGGTTTCAAAATCCTTATCGGCAAAACGGGAATCAAATATCATGTCAAATATGATATCTGCTGCCAGGTCAATATTCTCATCCAGGGTGCGGGCATAAACACAGGTATACTCTTTAGAGGTATAGGCATTCAACTGTCCGCCGATACCTTCAAATTTCTCCGCTATATCCCGAGCTGTCAACCGGCTGGTTCCCTTAAATAGCATATGTTCAATAAAGTGACTGGCCCCCTTCAATCCTTTCGTTTCATGCCGGGAGCCAACTCCGACATATATACCTATGGCTGCTGAACGCACATGGGGTATTTCCTCCACCACTACTCTTGCTCCGTTGCTCAGGGTCCAATAACTGATCATCATATCCCTCCGATTAGCTTAGACTGGCCTGGCCAGACTAAGCCAGACTAATACTGTATTCAATGAAATATTTCTTTGAGTTTTATCAGCCCAGGGCTGTTTTGCCCTGTCTCTGACCGGCTGACTAGTCTTATACTATCAAATAATTTGCCATCAACATATACATATAGCATCCCCAGGGGCTGATTATTTCTTATCGGTGCGCTAATAGAATAATCCATTTCCACTTTTTTTTCAACATTTAACCCATTCTCTTCCCTTGCCCGCCAAATGTATAAGTCTTTTTCGGGATACAGATCCAGGTATTCTGCGCCTCCCCGAACGATTTTGATCTGTTTAAACACCTCTCTGCTGTCTATTATCTTCTCCCGGCTTACGTCCCCGTAACCATAATTTAGAAGACGGGCACAATCACCATTGCGATCAAGAGAATTCAGCGCAACAGCAATCAGCTGCCGGTGGTTTCTACGGGCCGATGCTACCAGACATTTGCCTGCGGCATTGGTAGTTCCGGTTTTGATGCCGTTGGCCCCCTCATAGCTTCCCAAAAGCCCGTTAGTGTTAGAGATAGTCAATTCCTGCCCGTATCCGGGATGTTTGAATTCCACCTGCCGAGCAGCTGCTAATTCATTTATATATTCGGTCCTTAACAGGTAACGCCCCATTAGAGACAAGTCATACGCCGTACTCCAATGTTCCTCCGCGGGTAAACCGGAGGCATTGACAAAGTGGGTATTCACTGCTCCAATCAAAAAAGCTTTCTTGGACATCAGGAAGGAAAATAGTCTTTCACTGCCTGCTACGTGCTCAGCCAAAGCTACCGCTGCATCATTGGAGGATTTGACCAGAGCTGCTTTAAGCAATTCCGAAACCTGAACCTCTTGTCCTTCTTTCAGTCCTATGGTGTATTCCGGAGTATGGTCGGCCTTCTGACTTATTTCTACTATCTCTGCCAGTTCGGCATATTCCATGGTCAATATGGCAGTCATCATTTTAGTGGTGCTGGCAACCGGTCTTAACTCATCAGCGTTGCGGGAGTATATCAGCTGGCCGCTGTCTGCATCCAACAGACAAACATAGTTCGACGAATGATAAGGACCGGCCTGAGCTTCCGGCGGTTCAAACCAGGCCAAAAGAAATATCAAGCAACTCACCAGCAATACCATGTTTAAACAGGTTTTCATATCAAGATTTCCCGCCCGAATCCATCAGTATCTCTTCTACGGTTACCATCTTATAACCTTCCTGCTCAAGGCAGTTCAGGAGTTCAGGAAGTGCTTTCAGAGTTGGGTCAGTAGGATGCATTAAGACGATAGCATCATTATGAACTTTATTGCAGACCCTTTTTACTATAGTCTCCGGACTGGGTTTCTGCCAGTCTATGGTGTCCACACTCCACATGATCAACTGGTAATTAATTTCTGCTGCCGCTTTTACCAGCCTGGCATTTTGCTCCCCATAAGGGGGGGCAAAAAATTCCGTCCTGTTTCCGATAAGTTTTTCAATTATTTCTTCAGCTTGCTTGATTTGGGCTTGAGCTTCTGCATCCGACAAACTGCTGAAATGCACATGTTTATAGGCATGGTTCTGAATGCAGTGTCCCTCTAAGCTCATCTTTTTAAGCAGTTCCGGATTTTTTTCCGCCCAGGTTCCAGTTACATAAAAAGTTGCCTTGGCGTCATGTTTTTTGAATTCCTCCAGCATCCCCGGGATATACTCTTCTCCCCAGTCGACATTGACGCTTATGGATATGACTTTCTGCCCGGTATTTCCCTGATAAATCGGCTGTTGGGAATTTACTGCTACGATTCCAGTTTGATTGATCCGTATTATCATCACCGCCAGCAGACAAAGCATTATTGACAGCCCTGCTGCAATAAGCAGCAGGCTCCTTTGGTTCCAAAAATATATTCTCATTTTCCCTCCCCTGGATATTAACTCCGTCTAATTAACCGAAATACTCGTCTATTAACGATAACATGCCAGCATTTTTCCCCTTGGTATATCCTCCCCCTCAGATAAGCATTTTTTTATAGATATTCTTTTTTCAATCAAGCTATTCAGGATTTTGCTCAGAAACTTCAGCCCTGCTCCAACTTGCTTCAATCTCTCCAGAAAACACAAATAAACCGAGACGGCTCGGTTTACTTGGGTTAAGATGGCACTTATGCCTGCTTGCTCTTACTGATTTTTCTTGGCGTTGATTAGAACAGCTTTACGCGACAGGTTGACACGTCCTTGCTTATCTATCTCAGTGACTTTAACCAGAATCTGATCCCCTATGTCTACTATGTCTTTTACCTTATTGACTCTCTCTTCGGCCAGCTGCGATATATGGACCAGTCCTTCTTTGCCGGAGGTACCCAGGACTCCGGGGATGATCTCTACAAAGGCGCCAAAATCCATTATCCGCTTTACGGTTCCGTTATAGGTCTTGCCTACTTCCACGTCAGCCAGAATGGCCTCAATGAAGAATTTGGCTTTTTGTGCCCCTTCTTCATCCATAGACATAATAAACAGACTGCCGTCATCTTCGATGTCAATCTTGCATCCGGTTTCATCAACTATCTTGTGAATAGTCTTCCCACCCGGGCCAATTATTTCCCGAATACGGTCAGGATGTATCTGCATCCTGGTCAGGCGAGGAGCGTAGGGAGAAAGCTCTTCATTGGGCTTGGCAATAGCTTCCATCATTTTATTCATGATAAACATTCTGCCTTCGCGGGCTTTTCCCATAGCGGCTGCAACGATTTCCCGATTTACTCCGGTAATCTTGATATCCATCTGCAATGCGGTAACCCCGGTTTCAGTACCGGCCAGTTTAAAGTCCATATCTCCCAGGGCATCCTCGATTCCTTGTATATCGCTCAGTATAGCGAAGCCCTCTTCTCCTTTTACCAGTCCCATGGCAATACCGGAAACGGGAGCTTTGATCGGCACGCCTGCGTGCATAAGGGACAAAGTGCTTCCGCATACGCTGCCCATGGAACTGGACCCATTGGACTCCAGAACCTCTGATACCACCCTTATGGTATAAGGGAATTCTTCTTCCTTGGGGAGCACAGCCAGCAGGGCTCTTTCAGCCAGAGCACCATGCCCTATTTCTCTTCTTCCGGGACCTCTCATGGGTCGAGTTTCGCCTACGCTGAAGGGCGGGAAATTATAATGATGTATATAACGTTTAGTCGCCTCTATTCCCAAACCATCCAAACGCTGTTCTTCGCTGGCGGAGCCCAGGGTGGTAACTGACAAAACCTGGGTTTGACCCCGGGTAAATAATCCGGAACCATGGGGGCGCGGCAGATAACCAACTTCGCAGGTAATCGTCCTTATTTCGTCCAGGTTTCTCCCGTCAACCCTTTCACCTTTATCCAAAATAGCTTTTCTTACAATTTCTTTCATCATCTTATCGACCAGACCGGCTATTTCTTTGCCGCTCTCGGGGTATATTTCTGCAAAATGCTCTTTTATCCGGTCCCGCGCCATATCCATCTGGGTTTCCCGAGATTTTTTGTCCGAATTGTTAACTGCCTCTTCCAGCAGGTTCTGGGAAAATACCCTAACAGCCTGATTGATTTCTTCATCGATTTCTTCAATTTCAACTTCCATCTTGACAGCGCTTAATTGTTGAATAATGGATTCCTGAAAGGCCACAATCCTCTTGATCTCTTCATGGGCAAAAAAGATGGCATCTATCATGGCCTGTTCTGGAATCTCATTGGCGCTGCCTTCCACCATCATAATGGCTTCGCTAGTGCCGGCTACTGCCATATGCAGGTCAGATTTCCCTAACTGCTCGACGGTGGGATTGATGATAAGCTGTCCATCCACCATACCTACTATTACCGCTCCAACCGGACCGGCGAAGGGGATATCAGAAACTCCCAGTGCTGCCGATGCTCCAATGATAGCTGTAACATCCGGAGTATTGTCCTTATCCACTGACATTACCGTGGCTACTATATGAACATCGTTCTTGAATCCTTTGGGGAAAAGGGGTCTGATGGGACGATCTATCTGACGGGCCGATAAAGTAGCCAGTTCAGTAGCTCTTCCTTCTCTTTTGATAAAACCTCCCGGTATTTTCCCGGCTGCATACTGCTTCTCTTCGTAATCTACTGTGAGCGGGAAAAAATCTATGCCTTCCCGGGGATTCTTGGAGGCAGTGGCGGTTACCAGAACTGCGGTGTCCCCATATCTAACCATAGCAGCACCATTAGCCTGTTTGGCTACCTGACCAATCTCTATCAACAGAGGTCTGCCGGCAATTTCTAACTCATATTTGTGAACTATCTGAGTTTCCTCCTTTCATCTTTTTAAATATAAAGAGCGGCAAATCCGCTCTTTACCTGCGCAATCCAAGTTTTGTAACTATGTTGCGATATCTGTCAAAGTCTTTTTTCTTTAAATAATCTAAAAGCGCCCGTCTTTGACCAACCATTTTAAGCAGTCCGCGCCGGGAATGATGATCTTTTTTGTTAATCTTCAGATGCTCATTCAAATAATTGATCCTCTCGGTCAATATTGCAATCTGTACTTCTGGAGATCCGGTATCACTGTCGTGTACCTGGTAGGTTTTTATCAGTTCTTCTTTTCTCTCAGGTGTTAAAGCCAAGGTTTCACCTCCTCTTACCGGTAATCGCCAGTAACCAAGCTATACGTCGGTGATTCGTATAACCTAGCCAGTGGTTCTATGAATATCCTGATTCTGTATTTTACAGGCCTGTCGGTCCTGCCGCTCTTTCCCAATAATAGCACTGTTCTCAGTCAATCAAGGTAAATTTTAGCACACGACGATCAAATTGTAAAATGCTCCCTGGAGCCAGGCAGAATTTGGCAGGCTGCCTCCTTATCCCTGGAGATCTGCTGAACTAATTCATCTATGCCGTTAAATTTGATTTCATCTCTTATTCTTTCAACAAAATGAAGCCGAAGGGTTTGACCGTAAATATTTTGATCAAAGTCTATTATATGCGCCTCGACTGAAATTGGATATTCTTCATGAAACGTAGGTTTGCTGCCAATATTAACCACCGCCAGGAAAACTTCTCCCTTAAACGTGGCAAAGGCAGCATAGACTCCTTTAGCCGGTTTTTGAATACCTTTTTCCACCAGAAGATTAGCGGTGGGAAAGCCAATAGCTGTTCCCCGGTGTTCCTCTTCAATTATAATACCCTCCAGAATCGGGTAATAACCAAGAAGTGATTTGGCTTGACTTATGTTCCCAACTTCCAGCATCTTTCTTATACAGGTGCTGGAAACTGTAACCTGCCCTACTTCCACCGGAGGAATAATATTTACCTTAAAGCCGTATTGCTCTCCATATTCCTGCAACAGTTCCGGGGTACCTGCTCCCTTGTGACCAAAAGAATAATTAAAACCTATAAATACTTCCTGCACTTGCAATCTATCTATTAGATAATCCTCTACGAATTGACGAGGGGATAATTGGGCAATTTCCAGGCTGAAAGGTTGATATATCAAAACATTCAACCCCATTTGCTCCAGCAATTCTGCTTGAATAGCCGCCGTATTCAGAAGGTCGGGGGCTTTACCGGGATTAAGGATTTGGATAGGATGGGGTTCGAATATGAAGCCAGCCGCAATCCCATCGGTTCTTTGAGCCCGATCGACCAGCTTCCTAATCAATTGCTGGTGACCTTTGTGCACTCCGTCGAAATTGCCCAAGGCCAAATATACTGGTGCATCCATTTTGCTAAAGTTGTCAATTCCTCTAATTATCTTCATTCCCCAATACTCCTCGTTACTAAAATTGGCTCAATGGCCGGCTCGATTATTCGAGTTGAAATACCTTTTTAGGTCGTATAATATAATTGTCTTCCCGGGATTCAATCTCAGCCAGAGCCAGAAGATTACCGGTGCTGGCATATATTCTGCTCATCCCTGGACTGGATTTCTCCTCCCACCTTAAGGCTTTCCCATTGATTATATCGTTATCCTGCCAGGGAGCTGCCAGGTTCAGCATTGGAAGATTCTGCAGCGGATAATCCAGGGGATACAGTATTTTCTCCAATAGTCCCGGGTTATCCATTATCTTCTCCAGGCTGCAGGAATCCTCTATTCTAAAGATACCTGATTTCCTGCGGCTCAAACCGGACATATAAGCGCCCGTACCTAATTTCTCCCCGATATCCCGACACAAGCTCCTTATATAAGTTCCGCGGGAACAGGATACCTGGATAAGCAGATGGGGATGATCGGCTTTAAGATGCTGTGACAGCAACTGCAGCGAATAAACCTGTACTTGCCGGGGCGTCAGCTCAACGGTTATTCCCTGCCGGGCCAACTGGTACAATCTTTTGCCTTGGTGATGCAGCGCAGAATACATAGGCGGAATTTGTTCAATTAGTCCGGTCATGGAAGCCAGAACCTGCATCACTTCGTCTGGTTGGACCTCCTGATATCCGGTATAGGTGATAGTGCCGCTGCTGTCCTCAGTGTCGGAAACAGCTCCCAGTACCAGCTCCGCCTGGTATATCTTGTCCTCCTGATTCATGTATTCTATAACTCTGGTGGCCTTACCGATAGCAACCGGCAATACCCCACCGGCTATCGGATCCAGAGTTCCCAGATGCCCGAGCCGGGTTTTGCGAGGCAGGACTTTTTTTAATCTCCTGATAACATCATAGGAAGTAATACCTTCCGGTTTGTTTATATTTACAAAGCCATCCAATTATTCAAGCACATCCTCAACCATATCAATAACCAGACTGCACACTTGATCCAGGCTGCCGCTCTTTTTTGCCCCGGCGGCCCTTTTGTGACCTCCGCCTCCCAGTCTTGCAGCCAGTGCGGCTACATCAACCTGAGTTTTGGATCTGTACCCGATTTTAATCAGACCAGGATTAACCTCGCGCAGCATCAGTGCAACCTCTACTCCCTGGATGGAGCGAACATAATTTATGGTTCCCTCCGGGTGAATATTCAGTGCATCTATCTTCCTAACCTCTTCAAAGGGCAATTTCATACAGGCTATTTTTCCCTCCCGGTAAAATTCCAGATGCTGTAAACCCAGGCATAGCAGGCTTACCTCTTCACGCGGCTTGGATTCCAGGAGATTGTTTCGGGCCAGGTCTACGCTGGCTCCGGCAAGGAGCAGTTCAGAAGCAATCCTCATGGTAGTGCTGGTGGTATTGCTGTTCATAAAACTCCCGGTGTCCATCACTATTCCTGCATAGATACAATCAGCTATTTCCCTGCTTATCTCCACTCCCATTACTTTCAAGAGCTGGTATATTATCTCTGCGGTCGAAGATGCCACCGGATCAACATAATTATAATCCCCAAAAAAATCATTGTCATGATGATGATCGATATTGATGGTAATCCTCCGGTCTTCAAAACGCTCCAGCAGTTCTTCCCCTATCCTGTCTATCCGGGAGCAGTCCAGAAAAATGACATTCTCCGGCATAAGCTCTATATCATCGGGCTGGCTGAAATTATCCACCGCCGGGAGATACCTATAGATCGATGACAGATTATCCTGCATTATTATCGCAGCTTTCTTTCCCATACGGTTTAAAGCCAGGAATAAAGCCAATAGTGAACCTACGCTGTCCCCATCCGGAATCGAATGGCCAACAATCACATAATTATCCAGGGTTGACAACTGCTTGCCGATGCTCTCAAGTTTATTCATTAATTTATCCTTCCGGTTTATTAGTATCCTCTTTGAGTTCTTCGAGAATGGATGAGATCCTTATGCCGTGTTCAATGGATTTATCCAGCCTGAATTCTATTTCCGGAGCATGTTTTATCTTCAGTCGATGAGCTAATTCACTTCTGATATACCCTCGAGCTGCCTTCACCGCATTCATCATTTCTTCTTGTTTAGCCTGATCCCCCAAAATGCTGATGTTGATCCGGGCATGACTCATATCATTGCTGAGGTCCACCCGAGTCAACGATATGGCCTCCTGGTGGATCCGGGGATCCTTGATTCCTTCTTGAAAAATGTGTGACACTATCCGTTTGATCTCTTCCGACAATTTTTCCTGTCGACGTTTGCTCACTGCTGTCACCCCCGTATTGCTCTAAATTCCCAATAGTAGGAAACGCCTTACAGCTCTCTGGGTATTTCTTCCAGGGTATAGGCTTCAATAGTGTCTCCTTCTTTGATATCATTGAAGTCTTTAATGCCTATACCACATTCATAGTTTTCCAATACTTCTCTTACATCATCTTTGAAACGTTTTAGGGAGGACAATTTGCCTTCGTAAATTACTATCCCATCACGCAATACCCGTATTTCGGCATTTCTTTGCATTTTCCCATCGGTAACATAACTGCCGCCTATGGTGCCAACCCCCGGAACCTTAAATGTTGCCCTTACTTCTGCCCGGCCTACAAATTTTTCCTTATATTCCGGATCCAAAAGACCGGCCATGGCTTTCTTAACATCTTCAATGGCCTCATAGATGACTCGATATAGAAGTACATCAATATTTTCTTCTTCCGCATTTTTTCGGGCCTTGTTGTCGGGCCTCACGTTAAATCCAATAATAATGGCATTTGAAGCTGAGGCCAGCATTACATCGGTTTCGCTGATAGCTCCCACCGCTGAATGTATAACATTAACCTTGACTTCTTCAGTACTCAACCGAAGCAGCGATTGAGCCAGAGCTTCGATAGATCCCTGCACATCACCCTTGATGATCAGATTTAGTTCCTTGAGTTCATGATCCTGTATCTGCTTGAAAAAATCATCTAGGGATACCCGGCTGCTCTGCTTCTGTTCCTCCAATTTCTTCTCACCCAGTCTGAGACTTACAACCTCCTTGGCTACTTTCTCATCACAAGCCAGTACCCTTCCTCCTGCTTCAGGCACTTCAGACCAACCGGTTATTTCTACCGGCATAGATGGATAGGCTTCATCCACTCTTCTGGCCCGATGGTCAGTCATTGCCCGCACCCGGCAGATGTTGCTTCCGCAAATAAGAGTATCTCCAATTTTAAGGGTACCTTTCAGTACCAGCACTGTGGCTACAGCGCCCCGGCCTTTGTCCAGCTGACCCTCTACAACTACTCCTTCAGCCAATCTATCCGGATTAGCCTTTATTTCATTCATCTCCGCTACCAGGAGGATCATTTCCAGCAGGGATTCTATTCCCTGGCCGGTTTTGGCCGAAACCGGCACGAATATAGTCTCTCCGCCCCATTCTTCCGGCACAATCTGATATTCAGTCAATTGCTGCATCACTTTATCCGGATTGGAATCCGGTTTATCCACTTTGTTGATCGCCACCAGGAAAGGCACCTGGGCTGCTTTGATATGATTGATGGCTTCTATGGTCTGAGGCATAACCCCATCATCAGCAGCAACCACCAAGACTACGATATCGGTCAAATTAGCGCCTCTGGCTCTCATAGCGGTAAAGGCCTCATGCCCGGGAGTATCAATAAAAGTTATCCGGTTATTGTTTATTTTAACCTGATAGGCTCCAATATGCTGGGTAATGCCTCCTGCTTCGCCGGAAACCACGTCGGCTTTTCTAATCCTGTCCAGCAGAGAAGTCTTACCATGATCAACATGACCCATAACGGTGACAACCGGAGGTCTTAACCGCAAACTAGCTTCATCATCTATTATCTCTTCCAGTATTTTCTCTTCCTCGGAGATGCTATGTTCCACCCTTACCTCGTAAAGACTGGCCAGTATCTCAGCGGTCTCATAGTCAATCGACTCATTTATGGACGCCATGGTTCCCATTTCCATAAGTTTTTTGACTATATCCGCCGTGCTCTTGTGCAGCTTTTCAGCCAGGTCTCGGACAATAATAACATCATCCACATGTATCAATTCGGGGCTGGGCATAACCACATCAGATTTTTTCCGTTTATGTTTGGATTTTTTCTGGGGACGGCTATAGTCTTTCTTGCCCCCTTGTTGCTGCATTCTGGCCGGAGCTGCAATATGATTTTTGGCGCCCGCCTTAACTCCGCTTTTGGGAGCTCGACCTCTTCCGCCTTTATCCTGATCGTCACTCCGGGTTTCCCTTGTTGTTCTATGGGATTTGGACTTATCACTATCCCCGGATATGGTCACCGATTTCTGTTCCGGTCTGGCTCCCTGGGGACGGCTATCCGGCCTGGCTCCCTGGGGACGGCTGTCCGGCCTGGCTCCCTGGGGACGGCTCTCCGGCCTGGCTCCCTGGGGACGGCTATCCGGCCTGGCTCCCTGGGGGCGACTGTCCGGCCTGGCTCCCTGGGGACGGCTCTCCGGCCTGGCTCCCTGGGGACGACTGTCCGGTCTGGCTCCCTGGGGACGGCTCTCCGGCCTGGCTCCCTGGGAACGACTGTCCGGTCTGGCTCCCTGGGGACGACTCTCCGGTCTGGCTCCCTGGGGACGGCTATCCGGCCTGGCTCCCTGGGGACGGCTCTCCGGTCTGGCTCCCTGGGGACGGCTGTCCGGTCTGGCTCCCTGGGGACGGCTATCCGGCCTGGCTCCCTGGGAACGGCTGTCCGGCCTGGCTCCCTGGGGACGGCTCTCCGGCCTGGCTCCCTGGGGACGGCTGTCCGGTCTGGCTCCCTGGGGACGGCTATCCGGTCTGGCTCCCTGGGGACGGCTCTCCGGTCTGGCCCCCTGGGGACGGCTCTCCGGCCTGGCTCCCTGGGGGCGGCTCTCCGTCCTGGAAGATCTCGCGGCAGGTGCGGCAATATCGGGAGTTTTTTTCGGGGCTGCTGATTGTGGCGTCTTATCTGTCTGTTCCCGTTTGGTATGCTGCATCTCCCCGGCCGGCTCGGAGAGCCTTTTCTTAACCCATTTAGCCTGGGTATCTTCCATGGTGCTCATATGATTTTTCACATTCATACCGAGTTCCTGCAGTATATCCACCATTTCCTTACTGGGTATTCCTATTTCTTTGGCTAATTCATGTACTCTTATTTTTGCCATTCAACCACCCCCGTGCTTTTTACCTTTTCTCCCAGTGCATCAATACTCTTGATTATGGTAGCTGCCATATTCTCATCGTTTATCGTAACAGCAACCCGGTAAGCTTTTCCTACGCAGTTGCCAAGCTGGTTTTTATCTCCGTAAACCAACCATGGTATATTATTCCTGGCACATAACCTTTTCAGTGTTTCTCCGGTTTTATCGGATATATCACTGCTGATAACCAGCAATCTGGCTCGGTTTCGAATCAAGCTGGTCCTGGCGGCCAGAGTTCCTGACGATGCTTTTCCTGCTTTTTGCGCAAAGCCAATAATACTATTTACTTTTTTCAAATAATCACAACCTTATGAAGAAATACTCTCTATTTGCTTTCCAATTATTTCTATAACATCCCCGGGTATAGCTTTTTCTAGAGCTTTCTCCAGGCCTTTGCTCTTAACGGCTTTTTTGAAGCACTCGGCATCAGCGCATATATATGCTCCCCGACCTGGTTTTTTGCCCCCGGTATCCATTTCGATCTCCCCTTGCGGAGTTCTCACTATCCTGATTAGCTCTTTCTTGTTTCTCATATTCCTACAGCCTATACACATGCGCTGCGGAATTTTACGCATCTTCTTCCCCATGATCCTCAGTCCCTTCTGCATCATCGGGATATAATTGGTCATTATCTGCATCTTCAAAATACTGTTCCTCATCACTATCAGGCCACTCAAAAGCACTGGTACTTTCCTGGATAAACTGGCTTTCACTCTTAATATCAACTTTCCATCCGGTAAGCTTGGCGGCCAGACGAGCATTCTGCCCTTCTTTGCCAATAGCCAGAGATAGCTGGTAATCAGGTACTACTACCGTGGCTATCTTCTCTTCATCGTTTATAAAAACCCGATCCACCTTGGAAGGACTAAGAGAATTGGCAATAAAGTGTTCTGGTAATTTATCATATTTAATAATATCGATCTTCTCTCCCCCCAGTTCTGATACAATGTTCTGCACCCTTATGCCCCGGGGGCCAACGCATGCTCCAACCGAATCTATCTTCTCCTCCAGGGAATGAACCGATATTTTTGAACGGGCCCCGGCTTCCCTGGCAATGGATTTAATCTCTACCACTCCATCATAAATTTCCGGAACCTCAAGTTCAAACAGGCGGCGTAAAAAGAAGGGATGAGAGCGGGATAAAAAGATATTGGGGCCTTTGGAGGTATTTTTTACCTCGTAAATATATGCTTTGATCCTTTGTCCTGCTTCATACCGTTCGCCGCTGATCTGATCCGGAGGCAGCATAATGCCTTCTGTTCTTCCCAGGCTGATATATGCGGTTTTGTTCTCCACCCGCTGTACGGTACCGGTTACAATTTCACCTTCTCTTTCCAGGAATTCTTCGTATATCAAACTTCTTTCCGCTTCTCTTAACTTCTGAATTACCACTTGTTTGGCAGTCTGAGCTGCGATTCTCCCAAAGTTGGAGGGAGTTATTTCTACATATACCAGATCTTCAATATTACTATCCGGATACAACTCCCGGGCTTCATCTATATTAATTTCCAGGCGATCGTCACCTACTTGGTCAACAACTGTTTTCTGGGAAAATACCTTTACCTCTCCGCTTACTTCATTAATATCCACATTCACGCTCTGAGCAATCCCGAAGTTCTTCTTATATGCGGTATTCAGAGCAGATTTAATGGCATCTATCAAAGCGGCCTTCGGTATTCCCCGATCTTTTTCAATCTCATTTAATGCTTGCATAAGCTCACTAGACAATTTACTTCCTCCTCTTATTTATCTGGGTCGAGTCTAACTCTCGATACTTGCTCTAACGGTATGTTAATGGCTTTATCCTGGGTATTTATAGTGATATGGTTTTTATCATAGCCGGCTAAAATGCCGGTCAACTTCCTCGGGCCGTCATATTCCTTGCTGGTTTTGACCTTAATCATCTGACCCGTATGCCTAATAAAATCCTGTTCTTTTTTCAGTATTCTATCCAGTCCAGGTGAGGAAACTTCCATATGATCATAGTACAGGTCTTTTTCATCTATTACCGACTTTATAGCTCGTGAGGCCTTGGTGCAGGTATCTAGATTTACCCCTGATTCCTGGTCGATATATACTCTTAGTATTTGTCCTTCCCTTTCTCTTCGATACTCGATATCAACCAGTTCTATATCTATCCTCGTTAATAGTATCTCCATTTCACTGACCAACTCCTGCAGGTTTATGTTTCCCACGTCCTGCACCTCCAATCATTGCTGACTTATATGATTAACAATAGAAAAAGTGGGTGAAGACCCACTTTGCCTAGAGAGTATAAGATACTAAACTAATATGATTATATACCATACCATATAGATAACGCAAATTTATTCATGCTTTTCAGGCGGTAATATCTGTCTGATCAGCCAAACAGGCTGATTTGAGTGGTTTCAGGCAGATCCTCGAAGCATTCATAATCCCTTAAAATAGCCATAGCGGTTTTATTTAAGCGAGTACGGCTTTGAAATTCTTCCACTGACACGAAAGGTTTATCCTGCCGGGCTTCTACAATGCCCAGAGCAGCACTGTCACCCACATTGGGCAAAGCGGAAAAAGGCAGAAGCAAACCATTGCCGTAAACTCGGAATTTGTCCGCCTCCGATTGGTAGAGATCAACCGGATAAAACTCAAAACCACGCAGATACATCTCCAGAGCCAGTTCTAAAATAATTAGCAGTTTTTTCTCCTTCTGCGGGGCGGTATTTCCCATTTTATCAATTTCCTTAATCCTCTTGCGTACTGATTCCGAGCCGGCTAGAACTGTCCGGGCATCAAAGTCTTCAGCCCGGATACTAAAGAAACTGGCATAGAACTGCAGAGGATAATTAACTTTATAATAGGCTATCCGGTATGCCATGGTAACATATGCTACCGCATGAGCTCGGGGAAACATGTATTTTATCTTCTGACAGGATTGTATATACCAATCCGGTACCTGCCGGTTTTCCATAATGGGTATGTCATTTTCTCCCAATCCTTTGCCCTTGCGCACCCTTTCCATTATATTAAAGGCCTGTTTCTTTTCCACTCCTCGGTTGATAAGGTAAGTCATAATATCGTCCCGGGTGCATATAACCTGAGTTAGATTTGAAATGCCTTCTTCAATCAGATCCTGGGCATTATTCAGCCATACATCGGTGCCGTGGGACAAACCGCTGATACGAACCAGTTCTCCAAAGGTAGTGGGACGGGTAGCTTCCAGCATTTGTCTGACAAATCGAGTGCCGAATTCCGGTATACCAAAGGTACCCACTCCCGATCCAACATCTTCCTCCTTCAAACCCAAGACCTCAACCCCGGAGAATATTTTCATGGTGTCAGGGTCATCCAGCTTTATACTGGAGGCTTTCACCCCGGTAAGCTGCTCCAGTTCTCTTATGACGGTAGGATCATCGTGTCCCAGAATATCCAGCTTGACCAGCTGATCTCCAATAGCATGATACTCAAAGTGAGTGGTGATAACTCCCGAATCCTTTCTGTCGGCTGGGTGCTGAAGAGGAGTAAATTCATGAATATCCCGTCCTTTGGGTACCACGATCAGTCCTCCCGGATGCTGGCCGGTAGTCCTTCTCACCCCGGTCAGGCCCTTAACCAGACGTCTGATTTCACAATTCCTGGCATTGATCTGCTGCTGTTCAAGATACTTTTTCACAAAACCAAAGGCAGTTTTTTCCGCTATAGTTGAGATGGTTCCTGCTCTATACACATTCTCTTTGCCAAATAGTTCCTCAACATAATGATGAGCCTGCATCTGATAATCACCGGAAAAATTAAGATCAATGTCCGGAACCTTATCTCCCTCAAAGCCCAGAAAGGTCTCAAAAGGTATATTAAAGCCTTCCTTGTGCATGAGCTGACCACAATGGGAGCAGATTTGATCATCCAGGTCGGCTCCGCATTCTGCCGCTTCATCCACCGCAAAAATACTACTGTGACAGTATCGGCATAAAAGATGGGGCTGAAGAGGATTAACTTCGGTAATCCCAGTCAGGCAGGCTACCAACGAAGAACCTACTGATCCCCGAGATCCTACCAGATATCCGTCCTGATTGGACTTCTCCACCAGTTTGTGGGCAATAAGGTACAGGACGCTGAAGCCATGCTCCGTGATGGAATGGAGTTCATGTTTGATACGCTGTTCAACCAGGTCGGGAAGAACCTCCCCGTACAGTTCATGGGCCCTTTGCCAGGTTAGACCGGTAATCTCTTCCGCTGCGGTATCGATCTTTGGGGGATAAAACCCTTCCGGCACCGGCTTGATTTCTTCTATCATGGAGTTAATCTGCCCGGGATAATCCACTACCACTGCTCGGGCCAGTTCTTCTCCCAGATAGGAGAATTCTTCCAGCATCTCATCGGTGCTCTTGAAATACAGGGCGGATTCAGATTCCAGGTCATCATATCCCTGTCCGGCCTGGATAATTGTTCTGAATATCTCGTCTTCAGGGTCAATGAAATGTACATCTCCGGTGGCAATAACCGGTTTGTGCAAACTCTGTCCCAATTCGATTATGTATCGGTTAATATCTCTTAACTCTTCTATATCTTTTACCCGGTCATCCCTTATTAAAAATTCATTGTTTCCTATGGGCTGTATTTCCAGGTAATCATAAAATTTCGCTATCTCCCGTATCTCTTCCTGGGTCTGGCGATTCAAAATGGACTGATATAGCTCGCCGGCCTGACAGGCAGTCCCGACCAGAATGCCCTCCCGATACTTTTGCAGCAGGGACCGAGGTATCTTGGGATGACGGTAAAAATGATCCAGGTAGGATAGACTGACCAGCTGGTAGAGGTTCTTTAAACCGCTTGAATTCTGAGCCAATAATATTATGTGATAGGCTCTCTCCTTTTTATCGGCTTCCACCAGGTATCCTTCCAACCCATATACAACTTTAATGCCATATTCCCTGGAAGCATGATAGGCATCCGGGAAGGCCTGAACACCCCCATGATCGGTTATAGCAATGGCGGGATGCTTCCATTCCGCCGCTCTTTTGATTAACCGCTTGACGTCAGCCAGTCCGTCCATAGCGCTCATCTTGGTGTGAGCATGGAATTCTATGCGCTTGATTTCCCCGGTGTCGGTCCTAACCGGCTTGGGGAGCAACAGGTAAGAATCCATAAATAAAACTACTTCTTTGGCAAAATTGTCATAGCGAACACTCCCCATGATTTTTACCCAGCAACCGATTGGCAAGGGGTCTTCCTCTTTTTTATTTATAAAGCTCTTGACTATTATACTGTCCGCATTATCAGTCAGATAATAATTGATGATATACCTGCCGTCTCTTAGCAGTGTATACTCCTTATCCCATACCTCCCCTTCTATTACGGCTGATTGCATGCCTTCCTCTACATCGGATATTTTTCTGACTGCCTGCTTTTCATTCAGTTTCCTGGCTCCATTCCGTTCAGCCTGGTTTCTGTTCTTGTTGTTCTGCCCAGGGGCTATATCCAGTATTTCCAAGGGTTTGCGAACTATCCCCCCCGGTATCAGGGGCTGGATATCCGCTACTTTATCCTCCCGCAGGGCTCTGACTAATACCTGCAGACGATATTGCTCCCAAAACCACTGGGAGATATTCTCGCATATCCGGTTTTCCAGCAGGCAGTGATAGATTCTGTCCTCTTTGCTTACTACATCTATCCCATTGTCTCTGATTCGCCAATCAATGCCATCCTCCTGCGGATAAACTTCCGAGGAGGCAAGCTCCTGCTGACATTGAATTATAATATCCTCTATCTCCTTCAGGGAGCCGGAATAGCAGGGGATAACATGCAGGCTTTCCAGAAAAGGCCATTGTTTTAGCAGGTCACGGATAGTTTGGGTGATAATACTATTAGGCAAGGGCCGTTCTACCTCTATAAACAGCCTCCATTGTTTGGATGACTGGCTTATTTCCAGCTTGTTGATAAAGGTATTTTCCCAAAGTGATGCCAATTGGTAATCAACGGTGTCCTTAATGATCTGGTAAAAATCCGGTTTCAGTTTGATTCGCCTCCCCCGGCCTGTTAATTTAATCTTTCAATGTTACGAAGACCCTTTAAGTTGGATAATTCTTCGATCACCTGATCGACTGAAAGACCGGCCGGAACTTGAAGCAGCAGCTCAATTTCCAGATAATTATTCTCAATCTGGGTTAATTGAATGTTTTTTATCAAAACACAAAGGTCACCCAGAATGGAACCTATGGCTCCTACCTGACCGGGTTTGTCTTCGACAATCAGAACAACTCCCTTAAATTCTCGACTCCCGGTAAATCTGGCTTCAAACTTGATGAAATATATAAGCACAAACAGGATCAGTATAGTCGTGGCTATAGCCGGAACATAGAGACCGGACCCAACTGCCAGGCCAATACAAGCCACTACCCAGAGCCCGGCAGCGGTAGTGAGACCCTGGACGGTAGCTCCCTCCCGCATTATGGTGCCGGCGCCCAGAAAACCAATCCCGCTGATAACCTGGGCCGCAATTCGCCCGGGATCAGCATTTACGGTTTGATAATACTGCAGATAGATATCTATGGATACTATCATGGCCAGGGCTGAACCTATACAGACCAGGGTGTAAGTCCGCAAACCAGCCGGACGGCTCAAACTCTCACGCTCCAGGCCGATCAAACCACCGAGAACCCCAGCCAAAGCCAATTTAAAAATGATTTCGTAAATAAGCATCGTTAAATGCACACATCCCTCGTTTTTATATTATATCGAGAGGCAGGCTGCTTTCTTTTACTTATTAAAGCACTCTGCGAACACTACCATTTGGCTTCGCTGACTCAAACGATTTAAGGAAGCCTTCGTTACAGCTTCAAGATGTGGGCGGTCTCATCAACAGCCCGGTCAACAGCAACCAGAACCGGATCCTTTTCCCACCGTTTCTTGATTTCAACCTTGTTTTCCTGCAGGGCTTTGGGCCCGATAGTTATACGCAGCGGTATCCCGATCAAATCAGCATCCTTGAATTTGACTCCAGCTCTTTCATCCCGATCATCAATAATAACCTCTATGCCTTGAGCCAGCAGTTGTTCATACAAGCTCCAGGCCAGATCCATCTGGTCACTCTTCTTGGTGTTGACCGGAACGATAATTACTTGGTAAGGTGCTATGGGTATCGGCCATATTATGCCGTTCTCATCATTATTTTGCTCTACTGCGGCAGCCATGGTCCTGGACACGCCTATGCCATAGCAGCCCATGATAAAGGGTCTTTCCTGTCCGCTGTTGTCCAGGAAGGTTGCTTTCATAGACTGGGAGTATTTTATGCCCAGTTTAAAAATATGACCTACTTCAATCCCCCGGGTGGTGTCCAGTCCCCCCGTACAAACCGGACATTTATCGCCTTTTATGGCGTTTCTCAGGTCGGCAATCATTTCCGGTACAAAATCCCGGCCCAGGTTAACATTGATCAGGTGATAATCATCCTGGTTGGCGCCGCAGACCAAATTCTGCATGGCAGGAATCTCCAGGTCGGCATAGACTTTAAACCCTGCTCCCACTGGTCCCAGAGAACCTACACTAACCCCCAGTGCCTCCCGCACCTGGTTTTCATCCGCAATAATCAGGTCATTGCATCCCAGCAGGTTCTTGAACTTGATTTCATTTAACTCCCGGTCTCCGCGAATTACTGCGCCGACATATTCACCGTCCGCCCAATATATTAGCGTCTTGGCAATGTTATGTACTGGCTCGGCCAGTTTTTCCATAACGTCTTCTACCGTTCTTACCCCGGGAGTATGGACTTTCTCCACCGTCTTAAGCTCAACCCTGACCACGCCGGCTGGCTCTTCCGGGCTGCATTCAGCTTTCTCCACGTTGGCCGCATAGCTGCATTTATCGCAATATACTATTTCAGCTTCACCAGTTTCCGCCAAAACCATAAATTCATGACTTTCATTCCCGCCAATAGCTCCGCTGTCAGCTTCTACTACCCGATATTTAAGATTAAGTCTGGCAAAGATACGGTTATAGGCATCATACATTTTAGTATAAGACAGATCCAGTCCGGCCTGATCCATATCAAAAGAATACAGATCCTTCATTATAAATTCCCTGCCCCGCATCAGTCCAAATCTGGGTCTTATTTCGTCCCGGTATTTATTCTGAATCTGATAGAGTAGCAAGGGTAAATCTCTATATGAATGAACATCCTGGTTGACCAGGGTGGTAATAATTTCCTCATGGGTAGGTCCCAGGGCAAAGGGCCGATTATGCCGGTCTTTGAGTCTGAACATCTCCTCTCCATATACGTCCCATCTTCCCGATTCCTGCCACAGCTCTGCCGGCTGGATGATGGGCATAATCAGTTCCTGCCCTCCGGCCCGGTTCATTTCTTCTCGTACAATATTCATTATCTTGCTTAAAACCCGAAAAGCCAAGGGGAGATAGGAATATACTCCTCCGCTGGTTTTGCGTATAAAGCCGCCTCGCAGCAATAGCTGATGACTCAGTATTTCTGCCTCACTGGGCACCTCACGCAGAGTTGGATTAAATAATTCTGATGACTTCATATCTTGCCTCCTTGCATCTGTATTTGGCCGCTTATGTTCCGGCCCCAACCTATTTATTCGTATTCCTGGATGGCCTGTATCAATTCTTCGGCCAGCTTGTCCTCCGGTATTTTCTTCACTATTTTGCCTTTTTTAAACAGTATGCCCAGTCCTCGCCCTCCTGCTATACCTATGTCCGCATCCCGTGCTTCTCCAGGCCCATTAACAACACACCCCATAACCGCAACCTTAAGGTTTTTATCCAGGAATTTGATCCGGTCATCAATTTCCTCCACTATCTTGAAGAGATTTATCTCACAGCGGCCGCAGGTTGGGCATGATATCAGCTCTATACCGCGCTGGCGAAGCCCGGCACTGCGCAGAATCTCATAGGCGGCCCAGACCTCATAGACCGGATCGGAGCTTATCGAGATCCGCAGGGTATCCCCTATTCCCTCATGCAGCAGGATGCCCAAGCCCATTGCTGACTTGACCAGGGCCCGGGGTATGGTGCCGGCTTCGGTGATGCCCAGATGCAAAGGATAATCTACCTTCCTGGATATTATTCGGTAAGCTTCAACACTTAAGGGCACGGAAGATGCTTTCAAGGATATCTTGATGTCGGCAAATCCCATGTCTTCCAGTATTTTAACATTGTCCAGGGCGCTTTCCACCATCGCCTGGGGGCACACCTGACCGTATTTTTGCAGTAATTCTTTATCCAGGGAGCCGGCATTAACCCCTATCCGGATGGGTATCTTTTTATCCTGGCATATTCTTACCACCTGCTGAACCTTGTTTTTGGCTCCAATATTGCCCGGGTTTATCCTCAGTCCATCACAGCCTGCTTCTACACTGATCAAGGCCAGACGATGATCAAAGTGTATGTCGGCAATTACGGGTATAGCGGTCAGGGATTTTATTCTAGCTATGGCCCGAGCAGCTTCCTGGTCAATAACTGCTACCCGGACTATTTCACACCCTGCTTCCTCCAGCTGCCTTATCTGGCCCACCACTGCCCGAATATCCCGGGTATCGGCAGTAGTCATGGACTGTACCACTATCGGATGCTCTCCGCCAATGGGAACGTCTCCCACCTGTATTTCCCGGCTTTTTCGTCTCATGCAGCTCACCCTTTTATAAATCTCATAATATCATTGAAGGTAACCAGGACAATGATCCCCATGAGGAATAAGAAACCCAGCCAGTGAATAAATCCTTCTTTCTCGGGCTGTAAAGGTTTCCTGCGTACCGCCTCGATAAGGGCAAATACTATGCGGCTGCCATCCAGAGCCGGTATGGGCAGCAGATTCAATATACCCAGGTTGATGCTTAAAAAAGCGGCAAAACTGAGCAGATATACCGTACCAACTTGGGCAGCATCTCCCAGCAATCCTACAATTCCTACCGGACCGGCTATGTCAGCCGCCGAGGCTCCTCCGCTGATCATTATCCACAGGCCCCCCAGCAAGGCTATGGTAAGCTGGTAAGTCTGCTGCAAACCGATTGTAACCGCAGTCAACAAACCCTGCTTCTCGTAAGCTATATTGCTTGCTACCCCTATAATGGCCAGGCCGGTGCTGGAGTTGGCCTCGGGTATTACTTCAATTAGCGCAGTCTGCCCATTTCGTTCTATTTGTATGGCAACCAGTTCCCCAGGTGGTTCAGCAGTGAGCAGAGCAGTGAATTCCTGCCAGGTGCTGACGGCTTCACCCTCTACCGACAGTATCCGGTCTCCGGATTTAATACCGGCCTGCTGGGCCGGCTGTCCGTCAAAAACCATTCCAATAATGGGTTCGTCGGTAGTAACGGGAATGCCAATAAAGGCATAACTGTAAATAAAGATCAATACCGCCAGCACAAAATTCATAAAGGGTCCGGCAAATGAGACCCGGATCTTCTCCAGCGGTGTTCTATGGCTGTATCCCTGAGGATCGGACTGATCCCCGGGCTCTTCACCGGCCATGCGAACAAAGCCCCCCAGAGGGAACACCCGGATGGAATAGTTAACCTCGTTTTTCCTCCAGGAAACTATTTTAGGACCGAACCCTACACCGAACTCGTAGACCGGAATACCTATGCGCCGGGCGGCCAGGAAATGTCCGATTTCATGGAACAGGATTAAAATTGCTATGGTAACTATGGCAATCAATATGGTCATTATCAATCCCACCTTTGCTTTACTCTCCTATTTGTACTGTCTCAGACAACTGCAGTCTGTCTTCTTACAGTCTTTGAGATAGCTCCCGGCTGATTTGCCGGGCCCAGGCATCCACCTGCATTATGCTGTCCAAATCCGGGTGGCTGATAGGGGTGTGGCATTCCATCACCTCTTGTACCAGCAAGGGTATGGAAGTAAAAGAAATTTTGCCAATCAGGAATTTATTTACTGCTACTTCGTTGGCTGCATTCAGCACCGCCGGCATCGTCCCTCCCGTCTGCCCGGCCTGGTACGCCAAGGCCAGGGCAGGGAATTTGACGGTATCCGGTTGTTCAAAATGCAAAGCAGATAATTCCGTAAAATCTAATTCGGCTGCGGATGAATCCAGTCGCTCGGGATAGGTAAGCGCATACTGGATCGGAATTCTCATATCATGAGAACCCAGATGGGCTAAGAACGAACCGTCCACCAACTCCACCATGGAGTGAATGATGCTCTCCCTTTGAACTACCACGTTTATTTTATCATAATTTGTCCCAAATAAATGGTGCGCTTCAATTACTTCCAATCCCTTGTTCATCAGGGTAGCAGAATCAATAGTGATCTTGGGCCCCATTATCCAGTTGGGATGCTTGAGAGCCATTGCAACTGTAACGCTGTCCAGCTGCTTCTGATCCAGATCCTTAAATGGGCCGCCTGATGCGGTCAGCCATATCCGCTTCAAATGCCGACTCTCCCCGCGCAGGCATTGAAAAATGGCCGAATGTTCACTATCTACAGGTACTAAGGCAGCATTATATTTGCGTGACTTTTCCATTACTATATCACCAGCTGCAACCAGGGTTTCCTTGTTTGCCAGGGCTACCCTCTTGCCTGCGGTAATGGCTGCAATGGTAGGTTTTATCCCGATGGCTCCGCTTACCGCCACCACTATTACATCGGCTTCGGGCCAGGATGCCAGTTCGCACAATCCCTCCAGGCCTGATAATATTATGCAGCCTTGGGCAGAACGAGACTTCAATTCCTGGTAGTAAGCAGCATCTCCCATGGCCGCCAAGACCGGTCGGTATTTCTGTATCTGATCAGCCAACAGGGATACTTCGTCCCGGGCCGCAATGCCCAACAGGTTGAAGCGATCCGAATGTCTATCTATCACATCCAGGGTCTGCAAACCGATAGAGCCGGTGGAACCCAGGATAACTACATTCATTTTCTGCTTCGGAGTCATGTATCTTTCCTCCATTTCCAATTTTCAAACAATCCCGCCCGGTAACTGGCTACCACCACAACAACCGTTACCGGTCCCAGGAGCAGGCCCACAGCTCCGAACAGCTTCAACCCCATATAAAGGGCCATAAGAGTGATAAGCGGATGTAGGCCGATGTTATCTCCTACTATCTTGGGTTCGGTGAACTGACGCACCAACGATATGACTAAATATATCACCAGCAAACCAACCCCCATTGAGGTATGGCCCAGGATAAACTCTATCAATATCCAGGGAACAAAAAGAAGGCCGGGGCCCAGAATAGGCAACATATCCAGCAGGCCTACCAGAATGCCGATAGTAAGTATATACTCGACTCCCAGAATCTTCAACATAACCATGGTTAAAATGGCGGTAATTGAGATCAATATTAAATAAGCCCTCAAAAAACCCAACAGTATATCCACCAGCTGATTAAAGATGCTGCTGGTCTTGCTCTGGGTGTTAACCGGCATAAATTTATAAATGAATTGTTTGATTTCATAGCGATCGCTGCTGATCAAATAAGTAGCTATGGCTGCAATCAAGATAAAGGCAAACACTCCCGGAAGCATGGAAAGGGTTGCACTTAAAATATCTATGCTGCTGCTGACCATGGAGCTCAAAGCCGTAATGCCCTGGTGCAAGCTGTTTTGCATAGCCTCCTGTACTTCTGGAGGCAGGTTTAATTGCAGGTAGAGAACTTTAAAATCTTTGATGGCACCCAGAAATGATTCGATGATCCCGTCGGAATAAGCACCCAGGTCAGGAAAGAGTTTCATGAGATCTTTGATTACTCTGGATATCAGCCAGGATATGATATAGATGAAGCCTCCCACCAGAACCAAGAGGCTCAAGGCTACTGCCAACCCCCGCTTCATCCGGGTACGTTTTTGCAGAAACACCACGACCGGCTCGATAATTACTGCCATTATCAAGGCAATTAGGAATGGCAGTATCAAGCCCGGCAGATGAGTAAATACCGCTCCAATTATGGGCAGCAAATAGGCTATTACCATATATATGGCCAAGACGGCCAGGACCAGAATGCCCAATTTTACCAGCAGCTTAACATACCTGTTTAATTCAGGATCCAACCTGTTACCTCTTTTCCAAACCCGTCCGGGAAGGATAACGGAGCCTTTAAACCTGAATAAAATACCTGAAGAAATAAAATACCAGCGGAACTACCAGGAAAAAACTATCAAATCTATCCAGTACCCCTCCGTGCCCGGGAATAATTTTTCCGGTATCTTTGACTCCAAAGTATCTTTTCATCCCTGAAACCATAAGATCACCTATTTGAGCCATTATACTGGCACTCAGTCCCAACATCAATATATAAACCAGCTTGGTATCCCCAAGGTCTATTATACTAAAAAATACTACCGCTATGAGTATGGACAGAATTATGGCTCCTGCTGCCCCTTCCCTGGTTTTATTAGGGCTTATTTCCGGTGCCAGTGCCCGGCGGCCCCAAAATCGTCCGGCAAAATAACCCCCGGTATCGCTTGACCAGGTGAGCAAAAGAGACAACAGCATTATCCAAAAACGTTCATCCAGGTAATAAATCCTGAAGGAAAAACTGAGCAGAAGGCCCAGATAAAACGCCCCATAAAAGCTCAATGCGGAATCACTAATATCCAGGCGGGGATATTGGAATATCATACTTAAAGCAAAGATAATAATCACCGCCAGAAAAGCATTGAGCAGGCAGTCGCTATAAATCACTGATAACATAAGAACTGAAAGCACCAAATATCCGGGCAGATATTGAGGATTATGCCCGCGTCCGGCCATCATGCGATAATACTCGAACAGAGCCAGCACTCCCATTACCACAAAAACTATCCACCAGTAGATGCCGCCCGCATAAAGCATTGCTAATAATATAGGTATACCGATTACCGCACTAATTATTCTTGCTTTTAACATTTTTACCTTCCTGCTCCCGGCGGCTTAATCCCCCAAACCTGCGTTCACGCTTTCCATAATCGCTTATGGCCTGCAGCAAATGTTCTCTGGCGAAATCCGGCCAGGTCACATCGGTGATCCAAAGTTCAGTGTAGGCTGATTGCCACAGCAAAAAATTGCTTAATCTGAATTCACCGGCGGTTCTTATTAGCAGATCAGGATCAGGGATGTCGCGGGTATACAAGTAATTCGAGAATATATCTTCATTTATGTCATTAATATTTGCCTGGCCGGCGATAATTTCCTCTCCGATCTTTTTTACCGCCTGTAATATTTCAGTTCTGCTGCCGTAGTTTATAGCCAGATTAAAGGTCATAGTTTTATTATGCCTGGTTGTCTGCCGGGCCTGTTCTATTCCCTCTATACATTTTGCCGGCAGTGAGCTGTAGTCACCCAGGATGTTTATTCTAATATGGTTTTCATGCAGTTCCTGCAGTTCCCGGTTCAGGAATTCAATCAACAAATCCATGAGATAATCGACTTCATTTTGGGGTCTTCTCCAGTTTTCGGTAGAAAAGGCGTAAAGGGTTAAGAATTGCACCTGAAGTTCAACACATGCGTTTACCACTCTTTTAATGGCTTTCATGCCCTCGCGGTGTCCCATAGTTCTCGGCAATAATCTCTTACTGGCCCAGCGGCCATTGCCGTCCATAATAATAGCAATATGCCGGGGTACGATCTCCAACTCCAGGTTGTCATTCTTGCGGTTCATTAGATCCCTTCTCTCGCCCAAACTATAAAACCCCCGAGAAGGGGGTATATGGCTATTATAATTATTATCCCAAAAGAGTGCAATCCGGAGAATGCAATCTATACTTCCATAACATCCTTTTCCTTGGACTGCAAAACCTGGTCCACATTCTTAACATACTTGTCGGTGAACTTCTGAATCTCATCCATTCCCTTTTTATTTTCGTCCTCAGAAATCATTTTTTCCTTCTCACTCATTTTGAGCATATCGTTTGATTCCCGGCGAATATTACGAATAGCTACCTTGGTCTCTTCCCCTTTTTTCTTGACCACTTTTACCAGTTCTTTTCTTCTCTCCTCAGTCAGCTGCGGAATAGCGATACGGATTACATTCCCGTCATTGGAGGGGGTAATCCCCAGATCAGATCTAAAAATGGCCTTTTCTATATCAGGAATAATGCTCTTATCCCAGGGTTGGATAACCAAAAGCCGAGCCTCCGGTATAGTAATATTACCCAACTGGTTGATGGGGGTAGGTTCACCATAATAATCAACCATGATCTTTTCGACCATAGCCGGATTTGCGCGTCCGGCCCTTAGAGCAGCCAGATCCTTGGTCAGATATTCTACGCTTTTTTGCATCTTTTCCTCAGCATCACGCAAAATGTCTTTTATCATTCCATTACCTCCCTACGTAAGTGCCAATTCTTTCGCCCATAACCGCCTTAAGAATATTGCCGTATTTGGTTAAATTAAACACAATTATAGGTATATTGTTCTCCATACATAGTGAGGCTGCAGTAGAATCCATTACCCCCAGCCCTTTATTGATTACCTCGATATACTCCAGGAAATTATACTTTCTGGCTCCCGGATTCTGGACTGGATCGGAATCATATACTCCATCTACTTTCTTGGCCATTAGTATAGCTTCTGCTTCTATTTCCGCAGACCTCAAAGCGGCGGCAGTATCAGTGGAAAAGTAAGGGTTGCCGGTGCCGGCGGCAAATATCACTACCCGGCCTTTTTCGAGATGACGTATGGCCCTTCGCCTAATATAAGGCTCGGCCACTTCCTTCATCTCGATGGCAGACATTACCCGGGTAGGCATTTCGAGCTGTTCCAGAGCATCCTGCAAGGCCAGTGCATTAATAACCGTGGCCAGCATCCCCATATAATCTGCTGTGGCTCTATCCATGCCCTTTGAGCTGCCGGCAACTCCCCGCCATATGTTGCCTCCACCAACGACAATACCTGTTTCTACGCCTTTATCTACTACTTCTACTACCTGTTTTGATATGTCCGTAATTATCTCGTGATTGATGCCATAACCATCCTGTCCGGCCAAGGCTTCGCCGCTGAGTTTTAAAACAACTCGCTTATATGGACCAGAGTGCAAACTATAACCTCCTAAAAATCAAACCCTATTTTATTTGCGCCATAACTTCGGCTACAAAATCGCTCTCTTCCTTCTCGATTCCTTCCCCGACTTCATAACGGGCAAATCTCCTGACTGCTATATTTTCGCCTATTTTGGCTATATTTTCGTGGATCAAGCTCTCAATAATCTTATCCGGGTCCTTGATAAAAGCCTGCTCCAACAGACAGTTTTCTTTAAAGTATTTTTCTATCCTTCCTTCTACCATTTTATCTATGATTTTTTCCGGTTTCCCTTCTTCCAAGGCCTGGGCCCGGAGCACGTTCTTTTCCCGTTCGATCTCATGGTCCGGAACTTCGTCGCGGCAAATATATTCCGGCTTGGCAGCGGCTATTTGCATGGCCAGATCATGCACCAGCTGTTTGAACTGATCGGTCTTGGCCACAAAATCTGTTTCACAGTTAACTTCCACCAGAACTCCGATTCTTCCTCCGCCATGAATATAAGAAGCAACAATCCCCTCGCTGGCTACCCTGCCTGCTTTCTTTGCCGCTTTAGCCAATCCTTTGGTCCTCAATTCATCTATAGCTTTTTCCATATCTCCTGCCGTAGCCACCAGGGCATTTTTGCAATCCATCATGCCTGCTCCGGTTCTTTCCCGCAGTTCTTTAACCATTGCCGCTGAAATACTCACTAATATAACCTCCTAAACATGGATTCTGATTTATGCTGATATTAATTAAAAGGGGAACGTCAGTTCCCCTCCCTGTTAAGCCGTAACCTGTTCCCCCTGTTTGCCCTCTAAAACCGCATCTGCAATTCGAGAGGAAATTAACTTAACCGCTCTTATGGCATCATCGTTACCAGGGATAACAAAATCTATCTCGTCCGGATCACAGTTAGTGTCGACTATGGCTATAACCGGTATGTTTAACTTGCGTGCTTCGGCCACGGCAATTTTTTCTTTGCGCGGATCTACAACAAACACAGCTCCCGGCAATTTATCCATATCCTTTATGCCGCCCAGAAAACGTTCCAGTCTTTCCTTCTCATTCAAAAGCCGGGCCACCTCTTTCTTGGTCAAAACCTCCATGGCTCCGCTTTCTTCCATTTGTTCCAGCTGTTTAAGCCTAAGTACTCTTTTCCGAATAGTCTTGTAGTTGGTAAGCATTCCGCCCAGCCAGCGCTGGTTAACGAAGTACATCCCGCAGCGACGCGCTTCATCCTTGATGGTTTCCTGGGCCTGTTTTTTGGTGCCGACAAAAAGTACACCTTTCCCATCAGTAACGGTATTTTTAACGAAAGCATACGCCTCATCAAATTTCTTGACCGTTTGCTGCAGATCGATGATATAAATCCCATTCCGCTCCATATAAATATAGGTTGCCATTTTGGGATTCCACCTGCGGGTCTGATGCCCGAAGTGCACTCCTGCTTCCAGCAGTTGTTTCATGGTAATAACTGACATTATGATCCTCCTTTTAGTTATTCCTCCGCCATTTCATTCCAACCGGCCAACTTGTTCAAGCACCGTCCGGTCAGTCCAATAGCGTGTGTATTTACCAACACATAATATACCATAAGCATCGCTTTTAGTGCAAGAAAATATACAAAAAACCAAGCCGGCCCGGATGCCGGGTGAAATCCTACAGCAATACAGTTATATTGTTTTCGAGGAAAATGTAGCTGCTGGGTGCCTGGGAAAGGCATGAATAAGGGGTCCGCCCCGTATATGATCCAAATGATCAGCCGTGGCGGAATATTATAGAGTGGTAATGAGATTATCATAAACAGGAGGCTTCAATAAATCTGTCAGGCAGGCTCCTTAAAGCCTAGATATTCATATACTGCATTTCCATCAGATTTATAATAAGTTTTACCTCTTCCTGGCCTTTATCCAGTTTTTGGGCAATCTCCCGAGGGGTCAAGCCCTTTTTGTATAGCTTGTGCACCGAAGCCTGAAAACCCTGCAGATCCGGGCTGGTCTTTACTGCATCCTCCCGGGCAGATGGCCCTTTTTCTTTTTCGGCTCTTATCGGGACAGGTTCCACCTGCAGCGCAGGTCCATCTGTAACGGCATAGAGAGAAGCAGGAGCTGAAGCTGAAACTTGCTCCCTGGCATCCATGGCAGTACCGGAACATTCCTGCCTCTCTTTCTCACTTACCATTTGCTCAACAACACTGCCTGATATATGCAACAGATGCTCCAATAATTGTTCCAGGTCTGCTTTGACGATTTTGGCTTCTTCTACCAGCAATACAAATTCTTCAGTTTTACTGGCTGCCAGCAATCGGTTTTGATAGGTAACGTACATGGCTAACCCTACCAGAATTAATATGATGAAATTAATCCAAGTTATTATTTTATACACCACCTAAATCTTAATATCGACCTTACTGCCTTTATCCGGATCGAGAAATAATTCCTGCTCCGCTATGTCCTTGGACTCCTGTTGGCCAGCTTTCTTTCTGGATTTCTTCTTTTCTTTATCTTTATCTTTTTCAGTATTCATTTCAGCTTTCTTCTGCTCAACTTTTCTCGGTGTCTTACTGTTTTTTACGGTCTGGGCATTAATAGCTTCAGCGAACTCCTGCCTGCTCTTATGGGCACCGGCCTGCTCAGCCTGCTGTATCCTGGCTACTTCACCAACTTTCTGGACCAGAACCTGCATATCCATACTCTTAATGCTCATTGATTACACCCCCTACTCTACCGTAAGGCTGCTGTTCTTATTTCCCCATTATCACTCACGAAACGACAATACTTCATGGGATCGTTTATTACATAGACCTGTTCCCCGATAGTAATACGAACTCCGGGATAGGCCACATCCATCACCCTGACTTCCGCGGTTTGGAATCTCTTCATTTCTTTTTCCAGAAATTCCAGCCGGCCCTGAATCTCCTGCAGTTCATTGCGCAGAACCGTGTATACATCCAACAGCTTGATCAGTACCTGTTTCTTTTTTTCAGTGAGATTCTCTACTGCAATCCCGCTGTTATTGTATACCTGCAAATTATGGGAAATATTTTGGAACTCTTTGTTCTTTGCCGTCTGCTTCTGGACCAGGTTATGATATTCTTCCCTGATATAAGGATTCACTCCTACTTCAACTACCGTCTGGGTAGCCAACTGTGATCCCAGCACCTTGGACTCCACTACCTCGGCAGCCTGTATAACTCCTCCTACGATAATGGCTTTGTTGTCACTGACTTTGACTGAATTGCCTGCTTTGATCTGGGATTGTATAATGGCCTCCTTGGCTAGAACATTAGAGCCTGCTTCCACAACGGCATTCTCAATAAAGCGGGCTATGACGTTGTTCCCGGCTGCTACTCTCCCCTTCATCTTACCGTTTATGCCGCCCTTGACGGTTATACTTCCCTGAGCTATTACATCTGCACTTTGAACTGATCCCTGCACGTCAATATCTCCGCCGGCTTGTATCTTGAAACCGGTAGTAACATTCCCTTTTACTATTACGCTGCCAATAAATTCAATATTTCCTGATGAATAATCTACATCACCGGCAACATGGAATACCGGGTTAATATCTATTTTGTTGCCGCTAAAACTCATATGGCCGTCAACGGCCGCATACAAATGGATTCCATCATTATCGGCTACAGTATTTTTTCCCCGGGGCAAAGTCTTGTCTTTGGCCACCCGGGGCGGCACTTTGTTTCCGTGCACGTCCGCTCCGGGTACTCCTGGCCGGGACGGTACTTTTGTAACCAGCAGATCGCCTTTGCGCACATTATTAACAATGCCCAGATTATGGAAATCTGCCTTGCCGGCTTCGTCCATCTTGGGCTGGATGCTGCTCTGGGACTGAAAGGCAAACTCCAATTGGGCGTCAATACCATCGATAGGCGGTGTGCCTTCGGCTACCAGGATCTTTCGTTCCCAGTTGTTTTCCTGCAGAGCTTCCTGAACTTGTCCTTCGTTAATACCAAATACCACCCGCTTGTCGCTCAGGGCTTTCATAGCTTCATCCCGTGAGCACTTGCGGCCGTTTCCGGAAGGCCTTCTTATCAACATGTAGGCTTTCAATTTATCCGGATCTATGTGGACCTCAACTGTGCCGTCAGCTTCCTTTACGTTATCCAGCAATCTTCTCCCCCCTCTAGCTCTTACAAAGCATATCCTTCTTCTTGCTCAGACTTCCTCGCATTCTTAATATGGCCTTGGTGTGTAATTGTGATATTCTGGATTCCGATAATTCCAATACTGCCCCTATCTCCTTTAAGGTCAATCCTTCATAATAATACAGATATATCACTTTCTTTTCTTTTTCCGGCAGCTTGCCTATAGAAGCCACCAGTAAGTCTTTGGTCTCCTTGTCCCCCACCAGCTTCAGAGCATCGGCCGCATTATGGTCTTCCAGGACATCAACGATGCGTTTCTTCCTTTCAGCCATATTTTCTCCCGGAATAAAATCGTCTAATGATATCATCGAACTACAGGAAACATCCTTTAATAGATTATTATAATCACGCAGATTCAAACCCATTGCCGCGGCTGCCTCGGCATCAGTGGCAGACCGGCCCAGTTCCGTCTCGAGTTTAGCGAAGGTTTTTTCCAGCTCCTTGCCTTTTTGACGTACTGATACCGGGACCCAGTCCATGGAGCGAAGTCCATCAATCATCGAACCCCTTATCCTGGTAATAGCATAGGTTTCAAACTTAATGTTCCTTTGATGATCAAATTTTTCTATTGCATCGATCAGGCCTTCAACTCCATAGGATATAAGTTCATCCACTTCAACTACCGAGGAAAGCGTAATTGCCAGTCGGCCTGCTACATATTTGACCAAATGAGCATACTGAACAATCAGTTCCTCTCGGGCGGCTGACAGGTTTTTTTCCTTATATTCAATCCATAACGCCTTTTTATCAATGTTCATTTATATTGTTCGCTCCCCATGACCAATAGTACGAATTCGCAGGTCTGCCGTTTTGGGATCAAAAATAATGGTGCGTCCATAATTTCCGCCGGTATCCTGGGCTGTAATACGTATCCCCGACCGGTTTAAATGTTCTTGAACTGCCAGGGCATTGCGCTGGCCAATATTCATGATACTGCTGTCGCCCACACACTTGAACATCTGCGCTCCCCCGGCAATCTTGGCTACCAATCTGGATGTCCTGACACCCTTTTTATTCATCTCTTCCAATATTAACTCTACCGCTGTATCAGCGAATTTAGCCTTGTTGCTGGCCTTCTTGGACTGGACACTGGATGGAAGCATTATATGAGCCAGCACTCCAAACTGTTGAGCAGGAGAACATACACAGATACCTATGCACGAGCCTAACCCGGCTGTTAACAGCTTGTCGGGGGCATTGGCTATCTTTAATTCAGCCATTCCAACTTGAATAATCTTCTCCACTAGCAATTCACCCCAAGCCCTTGTAATATGGTGCTTAATGATTCGGAATCCGGCATCATAAAAAAGTGCCCCACTATGTCTCGGTCTTCTCTGGTAAACATGGTTTTCAGCACCAGTACATCGTCAAACACGGCTCCCACCTGAGCCAGTATGCCATTGAGAATAGCACCGGCCATATCTATGGCCAGGGCCGGCACGGAGGTCAATAGTTTCATGTTGGTAAAATGGGAAAGAGCGTTGAGATAGGTGCCTGATATAATATTGCCTACTTCCATAATTACTGAGAATTCCAATTCCACCCCCAGGTTTAAATCGGTTTCACCTAGAGGCCGAGCAAGGATCATGTCTACCAAAAGACCTGCCCGTTCAATAGGAAGCATGAACAAGATACTGCCTCTGATAGATCCGCTGACCTCAAAATATAGTCCACATACCGGGGCATCAGCACCGCCTACCAGTTTGGGGATCTCATCGAAGGGCAGTATGTTAACCTCCGGAACACTCATATCGATTTTCGTTTGCACCATCTGGGCCAGAGCAGTAGCAGCATTTCCTGCTCCTATATTGCCTATCTCTCTTAGTGCATCCAGTTCCATTCCTGTTAATTCTGAAAAATCTTTCCCCATAGATTCCTACTCCCCTTGTCCAGCGGTTTCACCCATGATTATTTTCTTTATGTCCAACAGGATCAACAGTCTGCCTGACACCTTGGCAATACCATGGATCTGATCGGAGCTGACCGTTGTATAAATATCTCCCACTGATTCAATGTCCTTCTGTCCTAGCCTGATTACTTCCAGAACCTCGTCAACTATTATCCCGGCTTTGGTTTCATCTAGTTGGCAGACTATTATCCTTCTTTCATCTTTTAAGCCCGATGCCTGCAGTTTAAATTTTGTATGCAGATTAAGCAGTGGAACAATATTGCCCCGGAGATTGACAACTCCCTCTATGTAATCCTCCACCCGGGGTATCCGGGTAATGTTCAGCAACCGTACTATCTCCTGAACATTAAGGATATCTATAGCATATTCTTCTATTCCCAGCCTAAATACCACTACCTGAATCTCATCACTGTCTGCCATCCCAACTCCCGCCTGGCTGATATCAATTTCCTGCATCCCTAGATCCCCCCTCTAAAATAATGTGGCAATATCAATAATAAGTCTGACATTGCCGTCACCAGCAACGATAGCACCTGCAATTCCCGGTATGCCGGACAGTATCTTACCCAGCGATTTAATGACTATCTCCTGCTGTCCGATTAATGTATCTACTACCAAACCAATCTGGTTGTCCCCTTTTCGCACTACCACTACGTATATCTGGGACTGGCTTATATCTTCTCCCGGTACATCAAGGATATCTTTGAGCCGGAACAAAGGGAGCACGTTCCCTCTTAACATAATCACTTCCTGGTTTTGTATCACTTTGATATCAGACTGATTAATCAATGAGGTTTCATTAACCGTACTCAATGGTATGGCATATATCTCATCTTTCACCGACACCATCAAGGCCTGGATAATAGCCAGGGTTAGGGGCAGCTTGATTCTGAATCGAGTACCCTGCCCTTCTCTGGTGTCTATGGATATTTCTCCGTTAAGGGATTCTATTTTAGTCTTTACTACATCCAATCCTACTCCCCGCCCGGAGATATCAGTCACTTGATCGGAGGTACTGAACCCCGGAGAGAACAGAAATTTGTGAATATCATTATCGCTTAGCTGCTGGGCTTCGTTTTGACTTACCAGTCCTCGCTCAATGGCTTTGGCTAACACTGCTTCGGCTTTGATGCCCCGGCCGTCATCCTGTACGTCAATATATACATTGTTCCCTTCGTGCTGAGCACTCAGGATCAGGGTGCCGATACCAGGTTTTCCTGCCGCTATCCTTTCTTCCGGCAACTCCATTCCATGATCCAGGGCATTCCTTAACAGATGTACCAGCGGATCTCCGATTTCATCGATAACTGTCCTGTCCAGTTCCGTTTCTTTGCCTTCCATGATAAAATCGATTTCTTTATTCAATTCCTTGGCCAGGTCTCTAACCATGCGGGGAAAGCGATTAAATACCTGCTCTATTGGCACCATTCTTACTATCATGACTATTGATTGCAGATCAGTGCTGATTCGATCCATCTGTTCTATAGTTTCGTTCAGCTGGGGTATTTTATTGGTAGCGCCTATTTGTTCCAGGCAGCCTTTGTGCATTACCAGTTCTCCCACCAGGTTCATCAGTGTATCCAACCTATCGATATCAACCCGAACCGTCTTTCTGGCTTTATGGATCTGCCGCTGTTCGGTATCTGCTTGTTGTTCCGCAGCCTCATGATTATCGGCAGTTAGGGGCTTAGTGCTCCCTTGTCGGTCCTCATTCAAGCTGCTCTGGCTAAAATTACTTATAACTGCGTTTATTTCAGATATATTGCTGATTCGTTTAGTTATTGATTGTAAATCCCCACTGCTGGTAAACAACAGTTCGAATTCACTGTCAAATTTCCCTTCGTCCAGATCCTGAACGTGAGGCACGGATTTAATGACTTCTCCATCTTCCTCTATGCTCTTGAAAACCATAAAAGCCCGAACCGCTTTCATCATACAATCCGGATCCACGGATATTCTCGCATAATATACCTTGCTGCCCGCATTGATAGCTTCATTGATGATAGTTATATCGTAACTATTGAATTCAAAACCCATGGAAGGTCCTGTTTCCGCAGATTCCTGCCCTTCTGGCATCTCAGTCTCATAATCCCTGTCAAAACCGCAGTTGCCTTTCTTTATCTCCTCCAGCATATCTATCAGATCAGTATTATCCGTGTTGCATATCCCCAGTGATTCCAGCCGGTCGATCATGAACTGCATGCGGTCAAAACACTGGAATAATACATCTACCACCTGGGGGGTAACTGATAACAAGCCTTCCTTTAAAGCGCTTAAAACGTTCTCCATATGATGGGTCAAGTCTGCTACATCTTCAAAACCCATAGTAGATGCCATACCTTTAAGGGTATGGGCGGCCCTGAATATCTCGTTAAGACAGTCGGTGTTCCCAGAATTTTTCTCCAATTCCAGCAGGTTTTCATTTAATATGGTAAGATGTTCCTTGCTCTCCTCAAGGAAAATATCCATATATTGCGACATATCAATTGCCACTATTCCACCCCCTTACATACCATCTCCACTTGCTTCATAATGATCCGCTGCTTAAATATGTATTCCCGCTTCCTCCTCACCGACATATATACACACCCTTTGCTCTTATTTTTCCCCAGCATCCTGCTGCTTGCTGCTTTATCCCTACAACATTCTTACTATCCAGTTTCCAATATCTTTGAGCGGCACGATCTTATCCACCGTACCGGTTTCAGCTGCTGCTTTGGGCATGCCGTAAACTATGCAGCTGGATTTATCTTCAGCGATGTTCTTCCCGTTTTTCGCTTTGATATGTTTTATTCCTTCAGCCCCATCATTCCCCATCCCGGTCATGACCACACCAACCATGTGAGACCAGAACTGTTCAGCTGCTGACTCCATCATTGCGTCTACCGAGGGTCGGTGGCCTCCTCGAGGCGGAGATTTATCCAGGATAATCTTTAGACATCTTTCTGAACCTTCAAGCTGTCTTTTCACCAGCATATGAAAGTCTCCTGGAGCAATATAAGCACAACCCGGAACAATTTTCTCCCCCTGCTCCCCTTCTTTCACTCTTATCTTCGATATTCCATCCAATCTTTCAGCCAGAGAGCGGGTAAAACCGGCCGGCATATGCTGAACCACTAATACTGCAGCGTCCAAATTAGCAGGAAGTATTGGAATTACTTCCTGCAATGCTTTAGGCCCCCCGGTGGATGTCCCTATTAATACCAGTTTATTTAAGCCGGCGCTTTTTACCGGCCAGACGCTCTGGCTTACAGTGACCGAAGGAATTGGTTCCTGCAGCGGCCTTTGCTTCATACTGCGAAGCTTAGGCTTGGTAGCTGCGGCAATAAATATCTTCTCCACCATATCTGCTTGTATTTTAGCAATATCCAGTGAAATCTGCCCGGAAGGCTTGGGGATAAAGTCCACTGCGCCTAATTCCAGTGCTTTTAACGTCTTTTCGGCACCTTCCCGGGTCAGGCTGCTCAACATTATTATCGGTACCGGATTGGTCTCCATGATGGTTTCCAGGGCTGACATGCCATCCAATACCGGCATTTCAATATCCATTGTGATTACGTCAGGATTAAGATCTTTCATCTTTTTGACCGCATCGGCACCATCCCGGGCTATACCTATTACTTCAAGACCCGGAGTTTGGTTAATGATGTCTGAGATTACTTTTCTCATAAAAGCTGAATCATCTACTACCAGAACTCTGATTGTCTTCATAGCTTCCTCCTTACCACTTATAAGCTGTATTGATTAATTCTCTTTGTTTTTCGAATATATAGTTGAATAACTTATCCCGTTTGGCATCAGATACTTCCAGGTATTGAATAGCTGCCCAAATGTATCTGCCCCGGGCGTCCACTTTATCAAATATCCTCAGGACCCTGGCTTTAGCCTCAAAAGTCTCCTGGCTGGGTATATGGAGTTTAATATCCAGCAGCTGGCGGGACTCCAATCTTGTATCAGTACAAAACAGAACTCCTCCGGCGCTGATGTTTATGGTTAATCCCCGGTCATAGGAAGGTACAGCCTCTTCATCATCTTCCTTATCCCTGGAGAGTCTATATTCGATAGGTAAAGAAACTTCTATACGCACATAGGCACGCTTCTGGTTGATTGAAGTTATCTGTTCCGGTTTAGTGGTAATCAGCAAGGGAATAGGGCTTATTACTACCTCGGTAATGGTGGCAGTAAAACCGAAATACTGGTTATGACTGCGAAAAACACATCTTATTTCCTGCCCCACCTGCATCCGGATAAGGCCGCCTTTTTTCATGGGCATCCCCATCATAATAGAGTCCTTTTCAATATTTTCGATCCTGACCGGGTAATACTCCCGGAAAGCCTCTCCTTCGATTACTATCTCCAGCAATTGATTAATCTTCAATCCATCCATTACATCAACCTACCCCTGCATTATTGTCTTTGAACACCCTGCTCAGTTTGATCAGGAAATTTTTTATTCCTGTGGACGATTCTGCAGCTGCCTGCTGTCCCTCCACTCCGCCGGTCAAACGCTCAGCTATGGATAAGATGTTACGGGTTGCGGTACTGGTCGGAAATACCTGGGTAAATGCTTTCTGCCTCATAATCCCTTCCCGTACCGCTGGTTCATCAACTACATTACCTAGAGTTATAAGTTCCGTATCCAGAAATTTGGCGCAGGCTATTTTAATTTTCTCAGCTATTAATATTCCTTCCGCATTATCGGCTACCTTGTTCACAATTAAGTAAATCTTTCCTGCATAGGACTGCCTGATAATGGTTTTGACTAGGCCATAGGCGTCGGTCAAGGCAGTGGGTTCCGCAGTGGTCACTATGATTACATCATCAGCCGCCAGCAGGAAGCTGACTACATTCCTGGATATACCGGCACCGGTATCAATTATCAGGTAGTCATACTCACCATCCAATCGACTCAGTTCCTGGATCAACCTGTTAAGTTCATTATCGTTAAGATTGGCCAACTCATTGATACCGGAGCCGCCCGGAATTATTCTTAATCCTCCCGGCCCCTCAATAATTATATCTTTGACCCTTTTTCTACCCTGGACTACATGTTGTATGGTATAATCAGGCATTATTCCCAACATGATATCGATGTTGGCCAGACCCATATCTGCATCCATCAGTAACACCTTTTTCTGACATTGCCCCAATATCAGAGACATGTTCACCGCTATGGTGCTTTTTCCTACTCCTCCTTTACCGCTGCTTATAGCCATGACCCGGGTCCTCCTGGGTTTTCCGCTGTAATCCCGTTGCCTGTGGCTGGATGCCATCTCTCGAAGTCTTTCTGCTTGATCGTTCATGCCAGACCATCCTTCCTCAACAGCATACTGGCTAAGTACAACGGATCCGGCACCTCAATATCATCTGGAACATTCTGTCCCATGGTCAAGTAAGCCACCGGCTTATTGATCTCATGCATGGTGTTCAGTATCTGGCCATAACTATATGTTTCATCTAATTTGGTAAAGATGACTTTATCTATCTTCATGGGAGCAAATTGACGATATATCTGGATCAAGTCCTGGCTGTGAGTAGTAACACTTAATACCAGAATGGTCTCATCGGGTCGGGCTATATTAAGGTAGCCCTTTAATTCCTGCATCTGTTGCGGATTCCTGGGGCTTCTGCCGGCGGTATCCACGAATATAATGTCGGTATCCTGGTATTCCTGAACAGCCTCCTTAAAGTCCTCCGCATTAAATACTACACTGATAGGAATTCCGATTATTTCAGCAAAAGTCCGTAGCTGCTCGGCAGCCGAAACCCTATAAGTATCAAGGGTTATTAAGGCTACGCTTTTCTTTTCCAAAAAAGTCATATTGGCAGCTAGTTTGGCAATGGTGGTGGTCTTTCCCACCCCGGTTGGTCCTACCATAAATACCACATGACCTTTCTCGCCTGGAGTAACCTTTATAGGTGATATATCGCTGATATAATCCTGCAATACGTTTATGCATATATCCCGCACCCAGGTCTCGTCTTCCATCTTTTGAACCGGAAGCTTGGATTCGATGTTGTTAATAATGCTTATGGCAATATCCTGGTTGACATTGTTGCTGATAAGAGTTTGATAGAAATACTGGGCTTGATCCGATATCCCTTTGATTGCTCCAACTTCTTGCATCCTGAGCTTAATGTCTGCCATCATATCCTTCATTTGCTGCAACTCAAGCAACAAGGAATCTTCGTCTTTTAAACCAAGCTCATGGCCGGCCGGCTGAATATTCCTTTGCTCAGTTGGCTTGATCGGCTTTGGCTCGACCGACTGGAGAACTCTTGGCTCAGCCGTCTTGATCGGGTTATGCTCGCCTGCTTCCGGGCTCATCCGCAGGGTTTTCTTCCCCCGCTTCAAGTCAGTATTTACCTTGAGACTATCATCCACTGCTACGGTAATCTCCACATTATTGGGAGAAAGAAAACCGAAAAACCGGTTCTTCTTCAACTGTCGAGTGTGTAGTATTATGGCTTCGTTCCCCATCTCCTCCTGGGCTTGTTTAATGGCTGATTTAAAATCCCGGGCTAAATACTTCTTTATTTTCATATCGACACCATCCCTATCACTTCAACATTAGTGCTGTCATCAACCTCGTTATAGGACAATACTGCGTAATTGGAAATAAATCGATCGATAAAACGTTTGAAATACAAGCGCAAAACCGGAGCACATATTATTACCGGAGTCTGGCCCCTGGTAGTAATCTGCTCGTGCAGACGGGATAGTTGGTCCACAATCCTTTGGGCCAGCTCTGGATCCAGGGCCAGGTAAGAGCCATATTCACTTTGCTGTACTGATTCGCGCAGGTTTTCTTCTAATCCCGGATCTATGGTGAGCACACTGATCTTCTCCTGGTCATCGGCAAATTGCCGGCTAATCTGCCGTTTCAAAGCCTGGCGAACATATTCGCTCAGCAGATCGGTATCCCTGGTTACCTTGGCATAGTCAGCCAGGGTCTCCAGTATAGTCAGCATATCTCTTATAGATATCTGTTCTTTAAGCAGGTTGGAAAGAACTCTTTGGATATCGCCCAGGTTCATCAAATCAGGCACTAATTCATCAACTACTGCGGAGTTCTGCTGTTTAATAAAGTCAATGGTATGCTGAATCTCCTGACGGCCCAGGAGCTCATAAGCATGATTCTTGATAATGGCGGTCATATGGGTAGCCAATACCGAAGGCGGATCAACCACCGTGTACCCTTTGATCTCTGCTGACTCCCGATCCTTGGAGGATATCCATCGAGCGGGCAGTTTAAATGCTGGTTCAACTGTATCTATCCCATTGAGCTGGGTATCATTTTCTATATCCGGACCGATGGCCAGATAATTGTCTACTATGATTTCACCCGCGGCAATGGGGAGTCCTTTTATTTTAACCGTGTAGGAATTTGGTTTCAGCTGCATATTGTCCCGTATCCTTACCGGCGGCACGATAAATCCAAGTTCCATGGCACATTGGCGTCTTATCATCACAATTCTGTCCAGAAGGTCTCCGCCCTGCTCCGAGTCTACCAGGGGGATTAAGGCATAGCCCAACTCCAATTCCATCTTTTCCACTTGCAGGAGTTCCACCACGTTTTCCGGTCTCTTGATATCCTCCACTTCCTGCAGGTTATCGATATCATCTTCATCTTCAGCTTCCGGAACTGCAGCTCGAAAAGCGAAGTATAATATGGCAAAAACAACCGCCAGTGAATACATAGGCACTTTTGGCATACCTACGCTTCCCAGCAGCAACAAAACCACGGCAGCTATTCCCAGGGCTTTGGGATAATTGAATAGCTGCAGCCCCAGTTCTTTGCCCAAGCTGAGGTTGGAAGCACTCCGGGTTACTACGATGCCGGTGGCTGTAGATATTAGCAGAGCTGGAATTTGGCTGACCAACCCGTCCCCTACGGTTAAAAGGGTATAAATCTGGGCAGCTTCGCCGGCAGCCATGCCCTTTTGGGCCATACCGATCACCAGTCCGCCTACAATATTAATAATGGTAATAACTATACCCGCTATAGCATCTCCCTTGACAAATTTGCTGGCTCCATCCATGGCTCCATAAAAATCAGCTTCTCTTTGTATTTTTTGTCTTCTATCCCGGGCTTTTTGCTCATCTATTAGTCCCGCATTCAGGTCAGCGTCAATGGCCATCTGCTTCCCAGGCATGGCATCCAGGGTAAAACGGGCTGCTACTTCCGATACCCTCTCCGCCCCTTTGGTTATGACCACAAATTGGATCACCACGATGATCAGGAATATGACCAGACCTACCACCGTATTCCCCCCCACCACCAAGGAGCCGAAAGTTGCAATGACCTCCCCTGCTTGAGCATTTAGCAGGATCAAACGAGTGGAAGAGATGTTCAAAGATAACCTAAACAAAGTCATTATCAGCAGCAGGGAGGGAAATACCGAAAATTCAAGGGGGTCGGTATTAAACATGGCCACCATGACAATGATCAAAGCAAAACTAATGTTAAAGGTAAGCAAAACATCCAGCATAACTGGTTTCATGGGTATTATCATCATCATAACGATAGTAATAACGGCAAAAGCTATGATCAAATCACTGTAGTTCAATATTCGGTTAAACCAGCTGGACTTTAATTCCATGGTTGTTCGAACCTCCCGTTTACAACACTATCTTCTTCTGCTTGTATACAAATGCCAGTACCTCTGCAACTGCCTGGAACATTTCTTCCGGGATCATATCCCCGATTTTTGAGACAGTATATAGGGTCCGGGCCAGGGGTGGGTTTTCGACTATTGCCACCCCGTTTTCCACCGCCAGTTCCTTGATTCTTAGGGCTATGAAATCCTGACCTTTTGCTGTAACCACTGGCGCAGGCATAGTCTCAGCTTCATATTTTAAGGCTACCGCAAAGTGAGTAGGATTGGTAATAACTACATCTGCTTTTGGCACTTCGGCCATCATTCGTTTCATAGCTATCTCCCTCTGTATCTGGCGCTGCCTTGATTTTAGCTGCGGATCTCCTTCAGTCTGCTTGTATTCCTGTTTTATATCATATTTGCTCATTTTTAATGATTTATCATACTCATATTTCTGGTACAGATAATCTATTACCCCGACGATCACAAAAACTGCTCCTACTTTCAGTCCCATTTCAAAGACTACCTGAGCTAAAAACATTATGCTGGGAGCCAGTTCCATATCCACCAGTCGGGCAAAACTCAAGTAATACTTGGCCCCCACTGTGTATACTATATATCCGGTTATAATCACCTTCATCAATGCCTTGAGCAACTCTACCAGCGCTCGCTTGGAAAATATTTTTTTTGCCCCTTCAGCCGGATTTAAGCGCTCCAGCTTGGGAGTAAAAGCCTCGCCGCTGAATATGAAGCCCACCTGAATATAACTGATCAGCAGTGCCCCAATGGAAGTTGCTGCCATTATTGGGAACATGCACTTGGCCAGGGTTAATATTACTTCGACAAATAACACCTGCAGGTATTCATGAGAAAAATCATATAGACTGCGGTCCAATAAACACAAGCGGGTAAAGGATTTCAAACAGTCAATCATGTATGGCAGAGTAACATATATAGTAACTAATCCAACCATAAGTATCACGGCCGAATTTAGATCGCTGCTTTTAAAAACCTGCCCTTTTTTACGGGCCTCTTCCACCCGGCGCGGAGTTGCCTTCTCGGTCTTTTCTCCGGTGTTGCCTTCATCTGCGAACAGCTGCAGGTCAAAGAAGAAATTTACCCGGTATTCATCCACCATCGCTCAAACACCCAAAGCCATTATTACGGCATCCAGATAAGTAAAAAAACGATCAAACAAGAGACTGTATATCCATAGGTAGACGGGTAGAAACAAACACAAGGCTATTAATCCGACTAGTATTTTCAGGGGTAAACCCACGATAAATACATTCATCTGGGGAACCGTACGGGCGACAAATCCCATAGCAATATCCGTAGTAAGGGTCACTATCAGTATAGGAGCAGCAATCTTGACAGCTATGACAAACAGGTAAACGCTCATTTGCACCATAAGTTGGTAGAAATCGTTACTCAGGCTCATTCCCAGTACCGGTATTATCTTATAACTCTGTACTATGGCCTGGAGCAGATAGTGGTGCCCGTCAACTGCCAGGTACATTAAGAGCGCCAGGGTCTGGGTCAAATTGCCCATCAATGGTATCTGGCTTCCTGACTGGGGATCTACCACGTTCACTATGGCAAAGCCCATCTGCATGTCCATAAGCTGCCCGGCCAGCTGTATGGCTGCCAGCACCAGGTAGACCACGAAACCTATAATGTATCCAATAAATATTTCCACCGCCATAGCAACGGTAAACTGCCCCAGGGTTTCTACCGGCAGACCGTATTGTATCGGCACAAAGCTGGCCAGGGTAACAGCCAGCGCAGCTAAAAGGAAAGCTTTAACCATAACCGGAATTTGCCTGCTGCTAAATATAGGAGCGCTGATAAAGAGACCCGACAACCGGCCCAATATCAACAAGAAACTGTCTAAAGCAAAAGCACCCATTTGGCTTTCTCCCCTTCTCCCTCTTTAAATAGTTATCATCTGGGGTATGGCGGTATACAGGCTAATAACGAAACTAGTCAGAACATTTAACATCCAGGGACCAAAAACTATCAATACCAGAAATACCGCAACTATTTTAGGTACAAAGACCAGGGTCATCTCCTGTATCTGAGTAGTTGCCTGCAGAATACTGATGGCCAGCCCGGTTATCAAGGCTACTCCCAGTATCGGTGCTGATACCAGCAAAACCGTTACCACCGCCTCATGCGCAATCCCCAATATCACGTCCTGGTACATAAAATCCTCTCCTATCTAAAGCTCATAATAAGTGATTGAATTACCAGTCCCCATCCGTCTACCAGCACAAACAACAATATTTTGAAGGGCAGTGATATCATCATGGGGGGCAGCATCATCATCCCCATGGACATCAGGGCACTGGCTACCACCATATCAATAACCAGGAAGGGAACGAAAATCACAAATCCTATCTGAAAAGCAGTCTTCAGCTCACTGATTATAAACGAGGGTATTAACACATAATTGGGTATGTCAGAGAAATTTTGCGGTCGATCCAGGTTCGACATTTTTACAAACAGGGCCAGATCCTTCTCCCGGGTTTGGGTAAACATAAAGTCTCTTAGTGGTTCCATCCCTTTTTCCATAGCTATTTCCTGGTCTATTTCACCCTGCAAATATGGTTGTATGGCCTGGGAATTAACTTCCTGCAAGGTAGGAGCCATAACGAAAAAACTTAGAAACAGAGCCAGTCCGATCAGCACCTGGTTGGGCGGCATCTGCTGGGTTGCCAGCGAACTTCTAACGAAGGACAGTACCACAACTATTCTGGTAAATGAGGTCAACATTATCAGAATGGCGGGAGCAAGAGATAGTACGGTAAGAAGGACCACCAGCTGTATCGCCGTAGACATTCCCTGAGGGTCATCTGAGCTCCCCTGCATCTGAAAATTAATATCCGGTATTTGAATGGGCTCTGCGCAGGCATTGGATGGCAGTAAGGCCAGCAGGGCCACAATAAGAGCTGCCATAAGAACTGCTTTGATGCAATTTTTTATGATACTTTTAGACATCATCATCACTTCTTCTATTTTTTTTGTTTGCATCGCCTGGATCGTAATTAAACGCATCCTGCAGCCTCTGGTTTTGCTCCTCCATAAGGTAATGAAAATTCTTCCGGTTGGCCAGGCTGTCGCCTGATTTGAATAATTTATTAATTCCATCCTTGAACACCCTGGCATTATCTGCTCCGGCACCCGAGCTATACTCTCCGGAAGCAATCTCCTCCAATAATTTGGGATGGTTAATCTCAAACAACAGCGAGATATTGTGATCTGTTACCCCAACTGCGTATATTCGTTCGCCGACTTCGCAGAGAACGATACCCCGGTTTTGCCCCAGGATAACTTCATCTACTACATGCAGCCAGGTTCCCTGCATCCTGGCAGTAGCTTTTTGTCCGAACAGCCTTACCACTGACCAGGCCGCTCCAACTATTAATGCCAGAATGAACAGTAGTTTAATGAATTCCACGGCCACATTTTTAGGTTGGCTGTCAACCCCAGTCTCCCGGCTCAACTCGTTCTGCAATTGACTGATGTCGTCTATGGCCAGGCCGTGGTTATTAACAACCAGCAACATACCTGCCGTCATAATCAGGGTCAATATAATCAATATCATTGTTTTTCTTTTTGATAAAAGCAATCCTTCACCCACCTGTTGCCTTTTCTCTATTCCAGTGCTTTGCTCACTGCTTCTATAACTCTTTCGGGCTGGAAGGGCTTGACAATAAAATCCTTGGCTCCCGCCTGAATGGCATCAATAACCATAGCCTGTTGCCCCATCGCACTGCACATGATTATTCTGGCCGAACCATCCATCCCTTTTATCTCTTTAACTGCAGTTATCCCATCCATCTCCGGCATGGTTATATCCATGGTGACTAGATCCGGCCGCAAATCCTTGTATTTTTCCAGTGCAACAGCGCCGTTTTCTGCTTCTCCTACCACTTCATAACCGTTTTTGCTCAAGATATCCTTGATCATCATTCTCATAAATGCAGCATCATCAACCACCAGAATCTTCTTAGCCATAACTAACCTCCTGCTTCTTTATTGTAATTTGTTTACTCGATCCATAGGACTGATTATGGTTGTTATTCTTATACCATAATTTTCATCTATGACCACGACCTCCCCCTTGGCTATTAATTTCCCATTAACCAGCAGATCTACTGGTTCCCCGGCCATTTTATCCAGCTGTATTATTGAACCTTGCTGCAGTTCCAGGACTTCCTTTATGATCTTTCGGGTCTTGCCCAATTCCACCGAAACATCCAGCGGCACATCCATGATCAGGCTTATGTTCTGAGGGGTTTCCCCTATCCTGCTCTCCTGAAGCATACTGAACTGCACCGGCTGGATTGTATGAGGGTCACTGGCCCCCATTATCGACGACTGGCTACTGATCCTTGATACATCGTTCCAGTTGTTTACGGCCTGTGCGGCTTGAGGCTGATAGACCTGTTCATCCAACCCAGACTCAAGCGGCTGGCTATGATCTGCCTGGTTTTCATCCAAAACATCCATTTCCGGGGCAGTGAAATCTTCCACGTTTCTCTCCAGTATGTTGATCATGGTATTGACCGCTTCCATAGGAATGATCTGCATGATCTCACTATTGAGCATGTCCTCGATTTCCATCTTGAATTTTATCTGCACCAGTTGGGTAAAGTCAGTGGGCAGGTCCAGGTTTTCTTTGCCCAGATCGACAACGTTCATTATCGGCGGCGCTATGTCGATTCTCCGGTTAAACATCGAGGACAAGCTGGTGGTAGCCGAACCCATCATCTGATTCATTGCTTCTCCTACTGCGCTCAAATCCAGCTCATCCAACTCGGTCCTCTTCTCAATGTCTTCTTTCCCCATCATCAGATCGGCAATTATGCAGGCATCTTCGGCTTTAACGGTCAACAGGTTTGATCCGTTCAATCCCTGGGTATACTGAACTTCAGCAATAACATAGGGAAGCGGATATTCAGTTTGAATTTCCTGTCGAGTAGTTACACTTACCATGGGAGTGGTTATCGATACCTTTCTTTTCAGCAGCATTGAAAGAGTGGTAGCGGCAGTTCCCATACTGATATTACCGATTTCCCCCAGGGTGTCTTTCTGATAATCAGTTATTTGGGCATCGCTTACTAGGGAATCGGTTTCATTAACAGGTTCACTGCTGTCATTACTGCCTCCAGACAGCAGAGCATCGATTTCTTCCTGGGACAATATGCCATCACTCATCATCTATTACCTCCTCTACCACATGGCAAACCTGGATAGCCATTTTTCCATCATTAATACCCGGTTTGCCCGTAAATTTAGTTCGCGTTCCTACCACCAGCTCCAGCTGTTCGCCAATTTTTCTGCGCAGGGGGATCACATCCCCCACCGAAAGTTCCAGCAGATCCTGAACAGTAATGCGGTTTTGGCCCAAAACAGCTTTAACTGTGATTCGAGCAGTCTCCAGTTTATTCTGAATCAGGAGCATATTCTCCGGATTATGCTTCTGGGAAGTGGTGGAATAATAATAATGTACACTGAGCTTATCCATGATGGGTTCCAGCACCAGAAAAGGTATACACAGATTTATCATTCCCAGAACATCTCCCAGCCTGGTTTCAATGGAGATTATCATCATTACTTCCGCCGGTGAAACCAGCTGGGTAAACTGGGGATTGGTCTCTACTCGCTCCAAATTGGGTTCAATTTCTATGATGCTTCCCCAAGGCTCCCGCAAATAGCCCAGCATCCGCTGTACTATTCTCTCTATCACCGTTTCTTCAATCTCCGTTAAGGCTCGCACCTTCAGAGGAGCTTGACCTTGTCCTCCCAGAAGTCTATCTAAAAGAGCAAATCCCAGGTTGGGATTGATCTCCATAATAATGCTGCCTTCCAGCGGGTAAAAGGAACATATGTTTAAAATGGTAGGGTTGGGTATTGATCGCATAAATTCCTCATAGGTCAGCTGTTCTACCGACAGAACATCCATTTGTACCGGCATCCGCAACTGGGCTGACAAAAAGGTGCTCAAAGCCCGGGCATAGGTGTCGTGCATCACCTGCAGGGTGTGCAGCTGATCCTTGGAGAACTTGCTGGGGCGCCTGAAATCATAAACCTTGACTTTTTTCCTGCTCTGTTCTTCTTTCAGTTCCTCCGCATTTACTGAACCATCGCTAAGGGCTGAAAGCAGAGCATCTATTTCGTTTTGCGATAAAACTTCGCTCAATTATAACCCTCCCTACTGGCTGTATTACTGCATGATAAAACTGGTAAAATATACATTGCTTACTGTTTCGCCTATTTTATTGTTTATTTCATCCTTTATTTCCTGTTTAAGATTATCCCGGTTGCGGATATCCAGATCAGCTACCGTTTTTGCCGATAAGATCCCTTGAATACTATCCCTGATTACCGGCATGCAAGAATCAATTTTCTCCTTGGCCTTTTCATCCGATGACTCTACCGTAACCTCCACCTTGAGGTAACGGGTGCCGGCAGCGTCGTTAATATTAGTCATAAATTCGCCGATTGGCACCAGGGCTCCGATTTGTGAATTACCCTGGCTGGCAGTCTTTTCTTCCGGCATTAAGGGAGCCATAATTGATTTCATTAACATGAAAGAACCACCGACCAGGACAATGAATATTACCATTCCTATAATAATGATTTTCAAGTCCATCCCAGATTTCTTCTGCCCTGCTTCTACAGTATTTTCATCTGCCACTTTGTATCCCCCTAACCATAACTAATCTTTTAAGACTGAAAACTGTTTTCGCTTCAGCCAGTTGATATTATCCACAATTTCATGAACCGGTTCCCGCACCACAAATTTTTTACCCGTGGTCAGTGTAACTACCGTGTCCGGTGTTTTTTCCATGAATTCGATCAAATCGGTATTTAGTATAATCTTTTCGCCATTCAGTCGGGTTAGATAAATCACTTTTTCACCTCGTTGCTTCCTCCGGGAGGGACTCCCGGAGGAAGGGCGTTACTATCTCTTGAGGTTAACCAGTTCCTGCAGCATCTCATCCGAAGTGGTGATGATGCGTGAATTGGCTTGAAAGCCTCTCTGGGTTACAATCATATCCGTAAATTCCTCGGACAGGTCTACATTGGACATCTCCAGACTGCCCGGGATTATTGCCCCCATCCCGGCATTGCCGGGTGCGCCTACCACACAATCCCCGGAATTATTGGATTCCTGGAAGAGATTGGACCCTACCTGGATCAACCCGGCTGGATTTTGAAAATTGGCCAGGGCCACCCGGGCGATATTCATGACCTGTCCATTGTCGTACACTCCCTGAATAGTACCGTCAATACCAATGTTATAACTGCTCAGGCTGCCCATACTGTAGCCGTCCTGGTACTTTGCCTGGGCGCTTGAATCGGCATTATACTGAGTTAAGGAGGCAAAATCTATTTCCATAACCAGAGGCTCGGCACCTTCAGCTGAGCGGTCAATGGTAATTGATATCTGGGCATTATCGGAGTCCACTATGTTGCCGCCTTCATCAAACTGCAGGTTGTTGGCCCGAATAAAGCTGAGAGGATTGGCCGGGACAGCCCCGGTAGATATATCTACCAGTTCAAAGTCTGTCAGTGGATCATAGCCGGTGGCATTTTCAAAATCCGGATTCAGGGAAATATCGCAGGCCCAGTTGTTTATCACCGGCGGACCGCTGTCTATTTCAGTTTTAAAGAAGCGGAAATAGACCGTGATCCGGTTGCCCAGGGAATCGTACACCTCTTTGGAAGTAATAACTGAATTGGCACTGTCTGGATGTTCGTCACCCTGAGTAGGATCGATGTCAACGCCGCTTATTTGCGGAACATTCAGGGTAGAAGCCAGGTTACCGGTAAACTGCATTGATTCAGTAGCCCGGGGAGGAGTAGTGCTGAAGCCGGATATATCAATACTGCCGGCTTCCCCGGTGGTATCTATATTGCCGCTGGTGTCAGCCATCCAGCCCAGAACCCGGTATCCGTTGGAAGTACTTACCAGACTGCCCAGTTTGTCAAAGTCAAAGGCTCCCGCCCGACTGTAGTATTTATTTCCTCCGTCACTGAGGATAAAATAACCACTCCCATCAATAGCCATATCGGTAGTCTTGTTGGTTATGGTAGTCGGAGCCGGATTGTGTATTTGGTCGATGCTGCTGATGGTCATACCCAGCCCAATAGCCATTGGATTGGTTCCTCCCCGGGAGTCGGTAGGACTGGATGCCCCCCTTATGCTTTGATAGAGAGAATCCTTGAAAACCACCCGGCTTTTCTTGAAACCTACTGTATTAACGTTAGCGATGTTGTTGCCTATTACATCCATTCTGGTTTGATGGTTTTTTAAACCAGCCACTCCAGAATACATTGAACGCATCATCTTCTATCTGACCTCCTTCCTAGTGCAGGGGGTGCTTCCATATTTCGGCCCCCGGGGCTTCCTCTTTGAGGTCCGGCCCTACATTATTACTGCACTATCAATATTTGTAAACACATTATCCTGGATACTCTCTTCATCAACTGCAGTAATCACGGTATTATTTTTGATGCTGACTACCAGGGCCAGCTTGTCCATAATGATTAATGAATCACGGGCTCCCTTATCCCTGGCTTTGCCTACCGCAGTCTGCAGCTTTTCCAGATCCTCCTGATCCAGTTCAATATTTCTGGCCTGGAGCCTTTGCCGGGCATGCTTGGAAAAGTGTAATTTGTTTGGGTTTATCTCCTGATCCAGCAATTGACGAAAATCACTCTTGCCGATTGAGGCATTTTCCTGTTTGCGTTCGGCGGCAAGAGGCTGCACCGGTTGATAAGGAAATACTACTTTATTCATCGTCTTGCTCCGTATCTTCCGCTGCCGGCTGAGAGTCGGCCGATGATGTGGAGCCCGTCGGCACTGAACCCAATTCCATTATGTACTCGGCGGTTACTTCGTGTTCCCCTATAACGAAATAGGGAACTCCATCCTTGAATATCACTCTTTCAATGACTCCGCTTAGCAGGTCTACCGATTCCTCTGAATCCGTATCCAGGCTATCAGGATCTACATAGCTGACTTCCCGGCCAATCAAGGTTCCTGCCAGCTGCAGGCTCATGCTGCCGCTGATGTAGGATGTAAAGCTCTGTCCCAGAGCTTCAACCATACTGCTCAGGTATTGTATTTCCTCCAACTGGCTGAAGGTAGCCAGCTGGGATATGAATTCCTGATCCTCCATTGGTTCCAGCGGATTCTGGTACCTTAATTGAGTTACCAGCAGCTGCAGGAATTGGTCTTTTCCCAGTTCCGAATTGCCCACGGTAGAATTGCTGTTAACCTGGGTGGAATAATCGGTGGCTATACTGCTTATACTCATCATTACACCTCCCTATACTAAGAAGTTCATCCTTGTTTCATCGTTCAGATCAGTTTCGGCATATCTCAGACTGCCTTCGGTCGCACCCTCAAAGGATTCGTCTTCATAAACGTAATTGGGGCCATAATCCCAGCCCTGGGTATTGTTTCCCTGGTACTGCCACCTGTCCTGCGGTTGACCTTCAGAGCCGTCGAACAAGCCGCCGTTGTTTAATTGTACGTTTACTTCGGTTTTCTCCACCTTTATCCCCTGACTTTCCAACTGCTGCCTTAAGGTACTCAGGTTGCTCTCCAAAAGGTTTTTAACCTGGGGATTGTCGGTTAGAAAGCGGGCGGTTAATACACCCTCTTCCATGGCTAGTTTAATGGTCATTTTTCCCAGATAATCCGGCTTAAGATCCAGAGTCAACTCCGAAACTTTTTTGCTTTGAATAAGTGATATTTTTTCTACCATCTGTTCTATTATTTCCTTCGGATTAACCGGGGTTCTTAACTGCTCCTGGAAGATGCTGTCAGCTTTGGCCGGCTTAATCTCTCCGGTCTGAAGGTCTTCCTGCCAGGAAGGGGCTGAACTGCCCGGCTGCAGGTTTTCTGTCTTTACTGTAGTGGTTAACCTGCTGGCTTTCATCCTATGGGCTTCGAAGTCAATCATTTTCTTAACCTCTCCGGCATCACCCCGGGGTTTGTTTTCCTGGCCCCCTTCAACATTTTTATTTTGCTGGTTGCCGGTTTTTTCCCCGGCCTGCCCCTTGTTGCCTGGATCCCGGGACAGGGGGCTATCCCCATTCTTAACTTTTACTTTGGTTTCGGCTTCTTCTGTCAAGGCTGCTTCATCCGCTGCTGCATACATTGGCCCGGGTTTCATCTCTGCCACCTGGATGGTTTTCCTTTCCGGACGGGTGGCTGCCTGCAAGTTAAGGGCCTGAAGCGCATTTTCTAAGGAATTGCTTCCGGTCACCGGTATTTCTGTTTCGTCCTGATAGTTTTCCTCCGGGTTATCAGTCCTGTTGATGGACTGACCGTATTTCTCCGGCATCGAGTCTACAGGCGGCATTTCAGTGGTCTCTGGCGGAGCCGGAAGCAAGACTTTAGTTATTGGCAGATCATCATCAACAGGCAAATCCTCCTCCCGCCGGGTTGAATGATCCAGCAGAGCTAACTTCAGCTCCATGGAGTTAGAGCCTGGTATCGGCTGATTAGCTTCCTTGGTCAATACGGTATCCTGCGGCTCACCGGCTTCACCGCCATCCCCCTCATTGGGCTGAGCCTGGATTTTGCTCATATGACGGCTGAAACCGTCCTGCTTGCTGGTGCTTTCTTCAAATTGTTGGCCCGGGTTGGAGTTGATAATTGGCGTCCCCAATTGCCTATATACGTTCAGGATGGGCATTTCTAGCAATGTTTCACCTCCTTTCGCTTATTATTTGAATTGTGTTTCACAGCCGGCATTCACCCCCTTTGCTGAAATCAGCTATATAGCAGTCGTGGCCAGCATTTTCTTGCTTAAGGCCGCCGCCTTGCTCTTGTCCATACTCTGTAGAATATCTGCCACGGTCTCGCTGTCCATGTGATTAAAGATTCCTATTATCTCTTCATCTTTTAACTGCGATATAATAGCTGCAGCGTTCTGGGCCTTCATAACCGCGTAATATTCAGCCAGATTTTTATAGGTATCTGCTTGGTTTTGCTTCATGGTTAGAGACTCGGCCACCTCGTCCTGCAGCTGCAGTACCTGCTCCTGCAAAGCCTGCTGTGCCTCAAGACTCGATGCCAGTTCCTTTTCCATGTCATTCAGCTGTGTATTTAGTTTATCGATTTCTTTCTCTCTATCATTTATCTGTTTTTCCAGTTGAAGACGTTCATCAGGTTCGTCCTTTTCGTCACTGACATCCGGAGAATCTCCAGTATCCTCTGCTGGAGTCCGGTCGGGTGGGAGGTGCGAACTGATTAAAGGTATGCTCTTAAGAAATGCCGGCACGGGCAGTATTTCCATTTTAAGCAGGAAAGTACACCCTCCGCCAATTATTACCAGTATTAGGAAAACCAGTATTGCTATCTGTACACCTTTTTTCATTAATCTTCTTCTCCCATATTCTCCCGTTTTATATCAGGTACTGCCAGCACCTGCAGTTCAACCATTTGACATCAAACTGCTTACCCCACCGCAGTTTGAGATCTGTTGCGGTAAAAAGCCACTATGGCAGCTTCATCGATTGTTTTTTGTTCTTCTTTGGAATTTTCATATAGATAATCGGCCCACTCTCGCTCCTTGAGCTTTTCCAGAGTATTGCTTTCCCGAGAGCGTGCTTGCACCAGGTCGCGAGCTTTATCCACCTTGCTTTCCGCCTGTGCCAATTCCAGGGTTTTGCTAATCTTCTTCTCTTTTAATACCGGCAGGTATTCGCGGCTGAAAACCATCCTTCGGTATTCTTGTTCATCACTCTTCATCAAGCGGATGGATTGTTCGATATTATTAGCCTGCTGATCCAGACTTCGCACCTGCTCAGCTATGATATCCCGAGTCGACAATTGTATTCTCAGCTGTTCCCGAGCCATATCTTCATATATACTGGTAACTTTCAGCTTGGTCTGAAGCCGGAATTTAAATGGATGCATTATTAATTCCTCCCGCTCATGCTCTGTTTTAATTGAAGCAGGGTATGGTGATATTCTGCCTCTTCATGTATACCCTGTTTCAGGAACTCATTACACTTGCCTATGTATCTGACCGCTTCATCAACCCGAGGATTGCTTCCTTCTTTATATGCTCCAATATCAATCAAGTCCCGGGCTTCTTCGTATGCGGCCAGGATATTCTTGAATCCCACCGCATCTTCCATATGTTCCCCATCGGCCAGATCGATCATCACCCGACTGATGCTCTGCATCACATCAATAGCAGGGTAAATGTTCATGGCGCCCAACTTGCGGCTGAGTACGATATGGCCATCCACAATCCCCCGCACTGCATCCGTAATGGGCTCATTCATATCATCTCCTTCCACCAATACCGAATATAATCCGGTGATGCTTCCCCGCTCTGAAGTACCTGCTCTTTCCAGCAACCGGGGCAACAGAGCGAAAACCGATGGTGTGAAGCCCCTGGTAGCCGGGGGTTCTCCGATTGCCAGTCCAATTTCTCGTTGGGCCAATGCGAAGCGGGTAAGAGAATCCATCAGCAACAATACATCCTTACCCTGATCGCGAAAGTATTCTGCGATGCTGGTGGCCACAAAAGCACCTTTGAGTCTTAACAAGGCTGGCTGGTCTGAAGTCGCAACTATCACTACTGATCTGGCCAGTCCTGCTTTCCCCAGGTCCCGCTCCAGGAATTCTCGAACTTCTCGTCCTCGTTCACCAATTAACGCGATTACATTGACATCTGCCCCAGTATTCCTGGCGATCATCCCAATCAGGGTGCTTTTCCCTACTCCGCTGCCGGAGAATATCCCCATCCTTTGTCCTTTGCCGATAGTCAGCAAACCGTCAATGGCTTTTACTCCCACCGGCAGCACCTCCCGGATACGGCTCCTTTTCAGGGGATTGGGCGGCCTGTTCATAACCGGGTAAATGTCCTCCACTATCACCCCACCCTTCTCATCGATGGGTTCACCCAGTCCGTTCAATACCCTGCCAATAAGATCCATACCCACGCTTACCTTGAGTGTTTCCCCGGTAGCCAGTAATTCACTCCCCGGTCCTATACCTTCCAGTTCTCCCAGTGGCATCAATAGTATCCGCCGGTTCTTAAATCCAACTACCTCGGCCGGAATTATCATCTCCGGGTGGTGATCACTCTGCACGTAACATACCTCTCCCAGGCTCAGCCTGGGGCCGGTGGCCTCCAGAGTAAGGCCTATGGCCTGTGATATCCTGCCTTTTATCTGGCATACATTGCCAGACTCAAGCATATGCAAATACTTGTCCAGGTTAAAGGCGATAGATTCATTCATCCCCTATCACACCCTGCAAATGTTTCTCGGTTTTGGTCATACGAGTTTCCAAAGTAGCATCTATCTGCCCCTCTTCACTGTTTATGATACACCCGCCCGGTGAAACCCGGTTGTCTGCCTTTACCTCGAAATCAATAATCTGGTTGTTCTTATCGGCTATCTGTCCGGTATTTACTGCGTCCAGTACCTGCAGTACCTCCTGAGGGTTGATATGAACCGAGATATTTTCACTCCCTTCCAGATAGCTCAAAGCATCAGCAATCACATTAATAACTACCTCCGGGTTGGTCCTCATCTCTCCTCCAATGACTTTTCTGCCTATGGCCATTACCAGGCGAAGCATATCTCCTTCAGCCGCCCTTAACATCTGCATTCTGATCCGGGCACCTTCTTCTATGGTTTGCTGCTTCTCCTGCCGGGCATTTTCCAGGATATTTTCCATGTCTTGCCTAGCCTGCTCCAGCCCCTCTTCATAACCTCTCCTGGCATTATCTTCTTTTATTTGACCTGCTTCGTCATTGGCCTCGTTGATGATATGGCTGGCTTCTTCCCGAGCCTTTTCCAGCAAATCCGTTACCATACTCTCGGTTTCCCGTAAGATAGCGTCACTCTCATCCCTTATTTGTTTAAGTCTGCTCTGTTCCAATTCATAATTCTTAATATAGCTGGACCTGTGAGCCTTGTTGCTGTCCTGCTCATATTTTTCCTGCAGCTCCCTCAGTTCCTCTATTTGAATTATTTTGGGCTGGGAAACATACACCGCCGAACCTTTTATCACCCTAGACAACTATTTCATCTCCTCCGCCTCTAGCTATAACAATCTCCCCGGTTTCTTCCAGCCTGCGAATGCTGTTGACAACTCTTTGCTGTGCTTCCTCAACATCCCGCAGCCTTACCGGGCCCATGAATTCCATATCTTCCTTCAGCATCTCGGCAGCCCGGGCTGACATATTAGTGAATATCTTCTGGGCTACTTCTGCACTTGATCCCTTCAAGGCCAGGGACAGATCCTGGGAATCCACTTCTCTCAGCACTCTCTGTACTGAACGATCATCTATCATTACTATGTCCTCGAAGACAAACATGAGTTTCTTGATCTCTTCCGCCAGTTCCGGATCCTGGATCTCCAGAGACTCCATGATGGTTTTTTCAGTTCCCCGATCCACCCGGTTGATTATCTCCACCACTGATTTTATGCCGCCGGCATTGGTCAACTCCTGGGGAGCAATGGAAGAGAGTTTGCGTTCCAGCACGCTCTCTATCTCCTTTATCACCTCGGGCGATGTGGTATCCATCACCGCAATGCGTTTGGCTACCTCAGACTGCCTCTCCGGCGACAGGGAAGATAACACCAGGGAAGCCTGTTCCGGATCCAGATAAGCCAGTATCAAAGCAATAGTCTGCGGATGTTCCCCCTGGATAAAGTTCAATAGCTGGCCAGGTTCGGTCTTTCTCATGAAATCAAAGGGCCGGACCTGCAAGGAAGCGGATATACGGGCGATAATTTCCAGGGTTTTCTCCTCGCCGTACGCCCTTTCCAGTACTTCCTTGGCATAAGATATTCCGCCCTGCCCAATAAACTGGTGAGCCAAACACATTTCGAAGAACTCCCGGTTCAATTCATCCGCCTGTTCCGGATCTACCCGGCGAATATTGGCAATTTCCAAAGTCAGCTGCTCTATCTCTTCTTCCTTAAGATATTTGAAGATCTGAGCTGACCTTTCCGGCCCCAGGTAAATAAGGAAATTGGCTGCTTTTTGCCTTCCTGATAATGTCTTATTCAACTGCATCACCTCTGGTCTTCCATCAACCAGGCCTTCACTACCTGAGCGGCAGATTCCGGACTTTGATCGATTAGATTTTCTATCTCAGCTTTGATCTTTTGTCTTTCCTTCTCTTCGGGAGTCAGGGATTTGCCCATCAAATCCTGAATGCTTATCTCCTCGTCCGCCTCAGCCTCAAAACCATCTATCTCCCCGTCATCCAGGATCTCCGATTCACCTTTTCTCCGGCGGGATATCAGCACTATTATGGCTGTAACAAGAACTGCGAGACCGGCCAGGATATATGGCATTAAGGGTGAAGTCATAATCTTATCCAATCCGCTCAGCTGCAGCGGCTCTGGTTCCGGTTCGGTATAAAAATCAATAAACTCTACGGATATGTTATCTGCCAGGCGAACATTCTCATCGCTGCGGTTTTCCCGTAAGCCGCAGGCCGCCGCAACTATATTTCTTATTTTCTGTGCTCTCTCTTCATTATTTTCTCCCAGGTTGGCCTTGGCTGCCCCTTCATTATCTACAAATACCGAAGCCGTCAAATAATCGTATTTTACATGACCCAGGGCATATTGGGTAAAGGTTTCGGTTTTATTTATCTCGTAGTTGCTGGTTTTGTCACTTTTGTCATAAGAGGAATTTGAGCTCTCCGTATCTACTTCCTGATATTGCGGAATATTAGTGTCAGTTCCTGGAATTCCTGCGTTTTCGCTGCTATTGGTGCTGGATTCCTTCAGTATCTGCTCACTGCGTACAAAGGGCCCTTCAGGATCATGAGTATATTTCTCACTGGTCTCCTGAACGCTGTTGAAGTTCAGTTCCACATTAACCC
>Ga0334884_1000282_pt1 | contig 96343 bp, 71 predicted proteins | sample GraSluR1_MG_7_FD_207215 | JGI IMG/M metagenome (GOLD analysis project Ga0334884, IMG submission 207215) | Sludge microbial communities from methane-producing bioreactor in Wageningen University, Netherlands - Granular Sludge_12_05 R1 | ecosystem: Engineered > Bioreactor > Anaerobic >... | reverse complement strand
TAGCATGAATGGATGTTCCTTCTTCGATCATTTGCATGTAATTCAGACATTCTGCATTACCATGCTTCTTTCTCTTTTGCATAATAAACCCCGAAAGTTTTTTGTCTAACTTTCGGGGTTCACTTCACACAATTGGACACCCTCTTTTGCTATCTTTTAAAGATGTGCCCTAGAAATTTAATTCAAAATCAAGCAACTATGAAAGCCTGCCAAACGATAGTTTGAGTCTTGTTGGAAACAATTGAAGTTATCGACAGACTCTTGTCACGGAACATGCAAAACAAAAAAGATTACTATGGACACCAGTTAGAAAAATGGAAATCCAACTTTTAGGGAACCTATCAAGGCGGAAACGTTTTTTATACCGTTTTTAGTTCCCCATCAACTCCCTGGCATTTTGCAGAGCAGCTTCACTGGCCGAATCACCGCTAATCATCGAGGCTATTTCGAGCAGCCGTTCGTCGGACTTGAGTTCACGTATAAATGTCTCGGTCTGCTTTCCCGAATCGTCTTTATACACCTTGAAATGGGCCTGCCCTTTCGCTGCGATCTGAGGCAGATGCGTTATGGTAATCACCTGCATCGATCGGCTCATCTGTTGCATGATACTTCCCATCCGATGTGCAATCTCACCAGAGATACCGGTGTCGATTTCATCAAAAATAATGGTAGGCAAATCCGATTTTTCGGCAATCATCGCCTTAATAGAAAGCATCAGACGGGCTATCTCGCCGCCTGAAGCAATTTCCTGTACCGGTTGCAGTTCACGGTTCTTATTGGCCGAGAACAAAAACCGTACGGCATCGCATCCATAAGGAGTAAAATCGGAGGTAGGTTGAATGTCGGTTTTAAAGCGTATGTTGGGCATTCCCAGTTGCAACAACTGCTCCATCATGGTTTTCTCAATTTGCCCCGTACCTGCCTGCCGGCTTTCGGTAAGCTCTTTTGCCTTCGTCTCCAGCCGGGTACGGCATTCGTCGAGCTCCTTCACGGCCTCTGCAATACGCTCATCAAACGATTCGATGGTGTGCAACTGGCCGGCAAATTCCTCACGCTTTACGATTAATTCGCCGACAGTAGCCACTTTAAACTTATGCTGGAGGGTGTACAGATCGCTCAGGCGGTTCTGGACCCATTCGAGCCGTTGCGGATCCAGCTCGTAATCCTGTTGCAGGCTATCCCACTCCACTTTCAACTCCTTCAGCTCTATATAGGCGCTCTGCATGCGCTCGGCCTGCAGCTTTCCTTCGGGAAGATATACCGAAACCCTGCCCAGCAAAGCCTGTGCTTCTTTTAGTTGCTGCAATACCGAGCTATCGCCATCCAGCAATTCAACCAGCTGATGCAAGGTCGTACGTATATCGCCCGCATGCTGAAGCTTATCGGCTTCGGCTTCCAACTCCTCCTGCTCGTCTTCCAGCAATCGGGCCTCCTGCAGTTGCCGATACTGAAATTGCAGGAAATCGTATTCGGCCGACGCATGGGCGGCCTCGTCGCGCAACAGTTCGAGCCTACGGGTAAGCGTCCGCCAGGTGGTATACTCCCGGCGGTACTCCTGCAGCAACGATTGGTTGTGAACCACCGTATCCAGCACTTCCAACTGATAGGCAGCATTCGACAGCAACAGATTTTCGTGTTGCGAATGAATATCGAGCAAGCGATTGCTGAGCTCGCGCAATTGAACCAGCGAAACCGGCGTATCGTTGATAAACGCCCGCGATTTCCCCGTAGCGCTCAACTCCCTGCGTATGATGCAACTTTTGCCGTCGTTGTCGAGTTCATTTTCGTCAAAAAAAACAGTCAGATGCCGGTATCCCGAAATATCGAACGAAGCCTCGACCACACATTTATCGGCATTCGATTTTATGGCCTTGCTGTCGGCCCGCTGACCTAAAATCAGCGACAATGCACCCAAAATAATCGATTTACCGGCACCTGTCTCACCGGTAAGTACCGTAAAACCCTGACCGAGCCGGATATCCAGCGATGTGATCAGGGCATAATTGGAGATAAATAATGATTTCAGCATACAGTTATTTCATAATGGTTTCATAGCGTTCCGACTGGGTCGGATTTACATCGGTTAAAATTTCAATTACGGTTTTTTTCTCCTGATCGGAAGCACGTTTAAAAATATTGATAATCTCATCGGTTTTGGCATCCAGAAACGTAGCGATTGCTATTGCCGAAGGCCGGGCCCGGTTGGCTTCGCGCAGGATAGGTAAGCCCGCACTTATTTTTGCCCGGGCATTTACCACATTGGCTGTCATTTCGTCGAGCCCGAGGCGATGATACTCGTACAGATAATTCCTGAACTTACGAAAAGCTTCGTCGTTCAGATTATTAATCAGGGCATAACGGTTGCGGGTACTCTCAAAAGCCCGCCATCCGGGCATATCGAGAGTCTGGGCCGATACCACCAGTTGTTCGGCAGCCTGAAAGAACGGCGTACCTCCCATTCGGGAATAGCTGTCCATATCGTACCCCAATATCAGGTACACATAATAGGTGAGTATAGCCGTCAGATTCGAAGTTACCTGATTATCGTTGAATTCGAGTACGTCAAACTCTTTATAGGTAAAAACAATATCGTTGTCGCGGAAATTAATAAGAGTGGTATTGTACGAGGTATTGTAAACCGGCCGGCGCGATTGTACCTGAAGTTCGGCTGTAAACTGATCATTTTCCACTTTCTTTACGATCATGGTCATGGTACATTCAATACGCTCGTCCTGCTCGTACGACAATTCGGTCCAGCGACGGTTGTTGATAAAATCGGAAGCCGACTTTTGCAGTGTATTGAAAACCGACTTATTCGATCCCTGAATCTGGTCCGAATTAATTACCAGGTTACAATTCAGCTCCTGAGCGCCGACCGAGAAGGCCATCAGCAAACCACTTACAAAAAAGACGATCCGCACCATCATTCTTAAAAAATCAGGGTATTCATTTCTTTTACAATATCGTCGGCCACGTCGAGTTTGCTCTTCAGTTCGAACTGTTTTTTCAGCCCCGAACGGTGCAGAATGGTCACTTTATTGGTATCGAAGCCGAAGCCCGAATTCGGATCCTGCAACGAATTGAGGACTATGAAGTCAAAATTCTTCCGTTCCATCTTGGCAAGCGCATTGGCTTCTTCATTCTCATTTTCGAGTGCAAAACCAACCAGAAACTGCTCGTGACGTTTCATCTCGCCAAGAGTAGCCGCAATATCGATGGTCGGTTTAAATGCGACATTCAACTCGTCGCCTTTCCGTTTAATCTTGTAGTCGCGGCGTTCTACCGGCGTAAAATCGGCCACGGCAGCAGCCAGAATAGCCCCGTCCATTTCCTCCCACCGGCTTATCACCGCCTTGGCCATCTCCTCGGCCGTCTCCACATTAATACGTTCGATCGATTTATCCTGCAGCTTCAAGCTCACCGGACCGGCAACCAGGGTTACGATTGCTCCCCTCCGGGCGCAGGTTTCAGCCACTGCGAATCCCATTTTACCCGACGAATAATTACCGATAAACCGTACCGGGTCGATTTTTTCGTAGGTAGGCCCCGCAGTAATCAGAATCTTCTTGCCCACCATATCCTTGGGTTCAAAATAATCGAACAGCACCCGTACGATGCTTTCCGGATCTTCCATGCGTCCCTTGCCTTCCAGGCCGCTGGCCAACTCTCCCACCGCCGGTTCAATGATAATATTACCATAGGACTTCAACCGCGACAGATTCTCGCGGGTGGTGGGATGGGCAAACATGTCGAGGTCCATGGCCGGAGCTAAAAACACCGGACAGCGCGCCGACAGGTAGGTGGTAATCAACAGGTTGTCGGCCTGACCATTGACCATTTTCGCCAATGTATTGGCTGTTACCGGCGCAATCAGCATGGCATCGGCCCAGGTACCCAGGTCGACATGACTGTTCCAGTTCCCTGTTGCCGTATCGAAAAAATCGGTGAGCACCGGATTCCGCGAAAGTGTCGACAAAGTGAGCGGCGTAATAAATTCCTTGGCCATAGGTGTCATAATCACCTGCACCTCAGCACCTTTCTGCACCAACAATCGAACAATCAACGCAGCTTTATAGGCCGCTATACCGCCGGTAATCCCCAGCACTATTTTTTTTCCTGTCAACATAGCATTCGTTTTACGAAAGAAATTAAGCATTAATACACCTATAAACGGATGTTTTACCCGTAAACGTACAAAAATACAAAAACATTTTGAAATTAATATCCCCCAAATAAAAAGTCACAAAGAAACTATCTCTGTGACCTTTTGTAATCAATGACCCGATCCTGCTTAAAGATTTTTCTCTTTCAGCGGATTACGGTAGTACACTTTGTCTTCAATGAATTCCTGTGTGGCCAGCAAAACCGGTTTGGGAAGTTTTTCGTAAAAACGCGAAATTTCGATTTGTTCCCGGTTTTCGAATACCTCTTCGATATTTTCCGAAGTATTCGTAAAATCCTGCAGCTTCTTTTCGATTTCCTGTTTCAACTCCACGCTGATTTGGTTCGCACGCTTGGCAATGATCTTCACAGTTTCATATACATTACCCACGTCCTCGCTAAGCTGGTTCATATCGCGCGAGATCGTACTGGTTGGTGCATTTACTTTTTTGTAATCCATATCTTTATTGATGTTTATTCTTTTACTACTTTATTGGCTTCGGCAAAAATCCGGTCGGCCTGCTTTCTGAATTTACCTTCGGGATGCTCGTTGATGAAATTGTAATACTCGTCAACGGTATCGCGGTAGCGCTCCATGCGTTTTTCGATCACACTCTGCACAGCCTGCTCGTATTTCGATTGAAGCACAATAAATAACAATTCTTCGCGGTATTTGTTGTTCGGAAAATCCTTCAGGGCGTTTTGAGCCGTGATAACCGCCGACAAATAATTATTACCCAGGTAGTTGCCCAAATTATAATACAAACGCGAATTGAGCAATTCCTTGTAAGCCAGTTTATCGCGGAGGTCGTCCATGAGTTTGTTAGCCTCCGGCACCCGGTCGTTATCGGGATGAAGGTCGAGAAACTCCTGGAAAGCGACCAGCGCTTCGTTGGTCGATTGCTGGTCCAGACGGGCATCCGGCGAATCGAGATAGGCACAATAGCCGATCATAAAACGGGCATCGGTTATGTACTTTCCTTTCGGATAGGTTTTAACATAGGTTTTGTAATATTCCACGGCCGAGTAATAATCCTTCTGCCCCATGTACGAACCTGCCAGGTAATTAAGCACCTCCTCCGAACGTTCGGTACCGCGATAATAACGCGACACCTCGTCGAACAAGGTTGCAGCGCGCATGAAATCTTTCTTTTCGAAATATTCCACCGCCTTGGTATATTTGAGCTCCGGATCGGTGCTCTTCAGCAATTTCTGATATTCGCCGCACGCTATCAGCACGACGGCCATCAGGATAATCAGGATGTATTTTCTCATAAAACGGGTGCAAAAATAGTGAATTTATCTGGATTCAGAAAATTTATTTTGTTTTGTTAATCAGCTATATATTTCTGAAAGCCATCGGTGTATGCAACCTGAAGCTTTCCGGCGTCGTCGGTATAGATTAAATAACAATCCATATCGGGAAATTTACGGCAAATAGCCAGGGCGCTATCGGTGCCCAATACCATAAAAGCAGTGGCGTAGGCATCGGCTTTCATACAACTTTCGGCCACCACGGTGGCACTCAGCAAGCGGTGATCGACCGGATAGCCGGTACGCGGATCGATCGTATGGGCATATTTTTTACCGTCTCTGTAATAAAACTGGCGGTAATTGCCGGAAGTGGCCAGTCCTACTCCACTTATTTCGACTATGGTTTGCAGTTCGGGGCTTTCGTTGGCCGGATCATCGACGGGTTTATCGATGCCGATGCGCCAGTGTTCGCCTTTCGGGTTTTTACCTTTACAAGCCACTTCTCCCCCTATTTCGACCATATAGTTCCGGCACCCGTGCGCTTCGAGCAATTGTCCAATCACGTCGGAAGCCTGTCCTTTGGCTATAGCACTGGCGTCGAGCATGATAGCCGGGTTGCTTTTCACGAGCCGGTCGCCGGTCAGTTCTATTTTTTTATAACCGGTGAGTTGCAGCAGCGCTCCGACATCGGGGGCCGAGTCCCGGTCCTGTTTTCCAAATCCAAATCCCCAGGCATTAACGAGAGGAGCTACGGTAATATCGAAGGCTCCGTTGGTTGCTTCCGATACTTCTACGGCCTGCCGGTACATCGCCTCGAAATAGGCGTCGGTGCGCACCGACTCATCGTTGGTATTGATACGCGAAATCACCGACCGGGGATTGAACGTCGACATGGAAAGGTCGAATTCGGCGAACCGGGCATCGATTTCGGCCTGCAGATCTTTACCTTCGGGATGTTGGTACACGATATTATAGAATGTACCGTAAATTTTGCCGGTGTTTCGTGAGTATCCGGCCGGTTCGGCTTTAGGCCGGCAGGCTGTAAAGGCGAGCGGGACCAGGGCCATCCAAAAGAACAAATAGCGTACTTTCATCGGAATTTAAAATGAGTCAAAGAGTAATCGTTGTCCGCGCACCGAATCATTCACTGTGCCGTCGGCATATACCAGCCGGCCGTTTACCCAGGTTTTTTCGACCCGGTGGTAGAAGGTCGTACCTTCGAAAGGCGACCATCCGCAGCGCGACTCGATGGTCGCAGGATCGATTTGCCATTCGGCGGAGGGATTCACCAGCACCAGATCGGCATAATAGCCTTTGCGGATATAACCGCGGTGGCGTATCCGGTATAAATCGGCCGGAGCATGGCACATTTTGCGCACTACCGTTTCGGGGGTGAACAGGCCTTGCTGGGCCAACCGGAGCATGGCAACCAGTGAATATTGCACCAACGGGCCTCCCGATGCAGCCTTCAGGCAATTTCCTTCTTTTTCGCGGAGCAGATGGGGAGCATGATCGGTGGCGATTACATCGAGCCGGTCGTCGTTTACCGCCTGTATCAGGGCCGCACGATCGGCCGACGATTTGATAGCCGGATTCCACTTGATACGGTTTCCGAAGGTAGCATAATCCTGATCGGAAAACCACAGGTGGTGCACACACACTTCGCCGGTAATCCGCTTTTCGCGCAGCGGAACCGTGTTGTCGAACAATGCCATTTCACGGGCCGTGGACAAGTGCAGCACATGCAAACGGGCATTGTATTTCCTCGCCAGCTCTACTGCAAACGACGATGAACGGTAACAGGCTTCAGCGTCGCGGATCAAGGGATGAAATCCGACAGGAAGATTGTCGCCGTGCCGCGTTTTGTAATATTCTTTATTTTTCAGAATGGTAGCTTCGTCTTCGCAATGGGTTGCGATCAGCATCGGGATTTCGGCAAATATCCGGCTCAGGGTTTCCACATCATCTACCAGCATATTTCCGGTCGACGAACCCATAAACACCTTCACCCCACATACCCCGGCGGGATCCACTTTTTTCAGTTCGTCGAGGTTGGAATTGGTAGCACCCATATAGAACGAGTAATTGACCACCGATTTTTCTTCGCCCAGGCGGTATTTGTCTTCCAAAGCCTCCAGGGTTACCGTAAGCGGCATCGTGTTGGGCATTTCCATGAACGAAGTCACACCGCCGGCCGCAGCAGCCCGCGATTCGGAGTGGATATCGGCTTTGTGCGTAAGGCCCGGTTCGCGGAAATGCACCTGATCGTCGATGACGCCCGGGAGCAACCATAATCCGCTTGCATCGATTACTTCATTGGCCTCCGGAAGGTTTTCCCCCTCGTATATATCCATGATACGGTCGCCGCCTACCAGCACCGATGCACGGTAAGTGCGATTTTCGTTTATAAGCGTGGCATTCTTGATGAGCAACATGCAATTACGATTTTTTAGGGTAAGTGCGGAACCAGCTTTGCAGTTTCAATTGAATAACGCCGAAAAAAGCCTCTCCAAAAATGCCGCCACTCATCTTGGAAGTACCCAACTCGCGATTAATAAAGATAATCGGCACCTCTTTCAGCACGAAACCACACTGGCGGGCGGTAAATTTCATTTCAATCTGGAAGGCATAGCCTTTGAACCGGATTTTATCCAGTTCCATGGTTTCCAGCACCTGACGACGGTAGCATTTAAAGCCTGCAGTGGTGTCGGCAATATTCAATCCGAGGATAAAACGCACATATTTCGAGGCGAAGTACGACATCAGCACCCGGCCAATCGGCCAGTTCACCACGTTAACCCCCGTAATATAACGGGATCCGATAGCCACATCGGCCCCTTCTTCCGAGCAGGCTTTATGCAATCGGATCAGGTCGGCCGGATTGTGCGAAAAATCGGCATCCATTTCGAAAATATAGTCGTATCCGTTGGCCAGGCCCCATTTAAAACCTGTAATATAAGCCGTTCCCAGACCGAGTTTACCCTGTCGTTCGATCATGTGCAAGCCTTTAAACTCCGCTTGCAACGAACGTACTATGGCGGCTGTACCATCGGGAGAGCCATCTTCAATGATCAGAATTTCAAACGGAATATCCTGACGGAAAACCGCCCGGATAATGTTCTCAATGTTCTCTTTTTCATTGTAAGTCGGAATAATGACCAGGTTTTTCGACATGACACTGAAAGTTAATGGATTAATCAAAAATAAATAACTCTGTGGGGCTAAAACGATCGAGCGTGTATAATTTCAGATCGCTGCCTACCTTTATATTTTTCTTTTCCAGATAGCTTTTTACAGTCGTATAAGCTACTTCCGGACGATTATTCTCTTTACTGAGATGGCACAAAAATACATATTCGAGATGATTGGCATAATTCTCGGCCAAAAACTCGCCCGCCTGATCGTTGCTTAAATGACCGCTATCCGATTTCACTCTGCGTTTCAGATCGGCAGGATAACGTCCGCTTTGCAGCATTTGCATATCGTAATTGGCTTCGAACACCATGTAATTGGCCTGCCGGAGTTCTTCGGCAGCCGACGCGCATACATGTCCTAAATCGGTAGCAAATGTAAATCGTTTACCCTGATATTCAACAGTATACCCCACACTATCGGTAGCATCGTGCGTCACCGGGAACGAACGGATAACAAATCCTCCTACTTCAACGGTTTCAAATTTCTCGATGTAACGCCTGCTGGTACTTAACTTCTCGGTTACGCAATAGCTGCGGTCGATGCCTTCGTGTACCCTGCGGGTGGTATAGACCGGAACATGGTGTATTTCGCCCAGCGAACCGATGGCTCGAATATGATCGGCATGATCGTGCGTCACAAACACACCCCAGATATGATGAAAGTCGAGCCCGAGCGCTCTCAGGTTACGACGAATGGTACGAACGCCGATGCCTGCATCGATCAAAATTCCCCGGGAAGCATTGCCGATAAAATAACAATTGCCGCTGCTTCCACTGGCAAAACTCTGAAAACGCAAACGATCCATACCTTAATTTTAACTATTTAAATATTCGCAAAGGTAGGACTAATAAACCAAATTATTGTACTTTTGCGGTTCTTTTATGTATAAAAAAAATTAATTACGAATGGTAATTCTGCATATTGAAACTTCGGCCAGCACTTGTTCTGTGGCAATCAGCGAGATGGAAAACTGCATTTTCCACACCTCCGACAGGAATGGCCGCAACCATGCTGCGCTGCTGAGTTTGTTTATCGAGGAAGGAATGGAGCTGTTGCGGAAAACGGGCCGAAAACCCGACGCTGTGGCTGTGAGCAGTGGTCCCGGTTCGTATACCGGCCTGCGAATTGGCGTTTCAACGGCCAAAGGAATCTGTTACGCGCTCGACATACCGCTGATCAGCATCAGCACGCTGGCTGTTATCGCGTTGCAAAACGTTGTCGATACAGAAACCGGTGCACTGCTTGTTCCAATGATCGATGCGCGGCGCATGGAAGTGTATAACGCCATTTTCGATAGCTCGCTGAATGAACTCCGGGCTCCGCAAGCCGAGGTCTTAATGGCCGATTCGTTTGCCACCGAACTTTCCAAGGGCCTGGTTTATTTTTGCGGCGACGGATCGACTAAATTCAGCGAACTCGTCGCTCACCCCAACGCCCGCTTTCTGAGCGCCGAAGCTCCCGATGCTATTCACATGATTCCGCTGGCCATCGGCAAACTCAAAGCCGGCCAGGTGGAAGATGTCGCCTATTTCGAACCGCATTACGTCAAGGAGTTTTTCACGACCTATACAAAACAGTAACTCGGATTCACACCAGGAGGACTGAAAGAACAGGAAGGGCTTCTACAGTTCAAACATTGCTCCCCGCTCCGGAATTTCAATATTGCGATAGCCTGCCTCCAGCAACCGGTCACGATAGAATTGCTGTGCGTCGTATTCGCCATGTACCAAAAACAGATTGCGAACCAATTCTTTATCCTGACAGCTCAGAAACTCCATCATTTCCTTGTAATCGGCATGACCCGAGAAGGCTTCAATGCGTTTGACTTCGGCATTCACCGCATGGACTTCGCCGAAAATGGAGATTTCGCGCAATCCGGGCGCCTGCAGCCGGGCACCAAGCGAAGTGGGCGAGCAATACCCGATGATAAGGATGGTGGTGGACGGTTTATGTATATTGTTGGCAATATGGTGTTTGATACGTCCCGCTTCGGCCATTCCCGACGCCGAAATGATAATGCACGGCTCCTCTGAATCGTTGAGCGCTTTCGATTCGTCGACCTTTTTAATATATTTCAAGGTATTAAAACCAAACGGATCGTCGTCGTATTTCATCACATCCTTTACTTCGGCATTCATCGTGTCGGTATTCATCCGGAATACTTCGGTGGCATTCACCGAAAGCGGGCTGTCGACATACACTTTAATGCGCGGTAATTTCCCTTCGTTATAAAAATTATTCAGCAGGAATACAATTTCCTGGGTACGTCCTACCGAAAACGACGGGATAATCAGCTTTCCTTTTTTTTCGACACAGGTATGCAGCACCACCTGTAAAAGTTCCTCCTCAATCTGGTTTTGCGGTTCGTGAATCCGGTTACCGTAAGTCGATTCGGTAATCAGATAATCGCATTGCGGAAAAGGCTTTGGCGACTGAAGCAGGCGGTTGTACGGCCGGCCGATATCGCCGGTGTATGCAAGCCGTTTTTTCTGTCCGTTTTCTTTGATTTCCAGATTGATAACCGCACTCCCCAGCATATGTCCTGTGTTGGTGAACTTTACATTAATAGCGTCGTTGATGTAAAACCGGCGGTTGTAGGCCACACTGATGAACATATTCAGGCTTTCTTCGGCATGATCGACGGTATACAGCGGCGCCACCGGCGGCTGGCCCTGACGCGCCCGCTTTTTATTGAACCATTTGATATCCAATTCCTGGATATGCCCGCTATCGGGCAACATAATGGAGCACAGATCGCGGGTAGCATTGGTACATATTACCGATCCGCGAAACCCCATTTTGTACAAATACGGAATCAATCCCGTATGGTCGATATGGGCATGCGATAAGATAAGGTAGTTAATTTCCTCCGGATCAACTCCCAGGTCGCGGTTCATCGAGTCGGTTTCCAGGCCTTTCCCCTGATACATTCCGCAATCCAGCATAATCTTTTTATTATCATCGGTAGTAATCAACACCTTACTCCCTGTCACTTCCCGTGCTGCTCCTAAAAACTGAATTTTCATGGTATACTTTTTAAAACGTTAAACACCTCATTCAACCTTTTGATAGCTTGAATCTTATTTTTTCATTCCCCGTGTCTTAGGCTTCCCGTACTTGGCCATCATCTTGTCTTTATAACGGACCTTATTGTTCACTTTTTTATTTTTTGCCGCTTTTTCGTGGAAGGCTCCTCCCCCTTCAGGCCGCTTGGGAAGCGCCACCAGCACATTTTTCATTTTCACCTCCTCCTGATCGTAGGAAGTGGATTCATCCGAGATTTCCACTTCGTCGGGCATTGCCATTAAAGCGATTTTCCGCCCCATCAGTTCCTCTACGGCGCGGCGGGCTTCGGTATCGCGGGGGGTGATAAAGCTTATCGCCACTCCTTTTTTGGCAATTCGTCCGGTACGGCCAATACGATGCATATAACTCTCCGGATCCTGGGGCAAATCGAAATTCACCACATGGGTAACATCGTCGAAATCGAGTCCCCGGGCAACCAGGTCGGTAGCTATCAGGATCCGGCAATCGCCTTCGTTAAAGCGCCTGAGCTGGGCAAACCGGAAATTCTGCGATTTATTGGCGTGAATCACACCCGTAAGCCGGGCCAGCTCTTCAGGAAGCGCGTCGAATACATCGTCGGCCATCTGGCGCGTTGATACGAACAACAATACCTTGGCAAATTCGGGATGCGTACGTACAAAAAACGAAAGCAGATTGATTTTTGTTGAAAAATTAGGAACTTTTATAGCGGCTTGCTTGATATTTTCGAGCGGCGCCCCCGAACGGGCAGCCTCCACTTCCTGCGGATCGATAAAGTAATCGGCAATGAAATTCCGGATCTCTGCGGTCATGGTTGCCGAGAACATCAGGTTCTGGCGCCTGGCAGGAAGAAATTCCATTAACCGAACCAGTTGCGGACGAAAACCCAGGTTGAGCATCTCATCCACCTCGTCGATTATAAACTTCTTTACATTCCTGAATTTCAACGTACCATTGAGCAAAAAATCGAGCAACCGGCCAGGTGTGCCTACGATAAAATCGAGCCCTTCCATCAACAACGGGGTTTGCTGAACCATGTTCACCCCCCCGTAAACGGCAGCGGAACGCACTGGCATATAGGGCGTAAGCTTGGCTATATCATCGGCTACCTGCTGAGCCAGTTCGCGCGTCGGAACCACCACGACTACGACAGGATTTTTATCTTTCGAAAATTTCCACTGACGAAGTGCCGGAAGCAAAAAAGCCATCGTTTTGCCGGTACCTGTTTGTGCAATACCCACCATATCGCGTCCCGAAAGAATCACCGGATACGCTTTTTCCTGAATAGTGGTGGGCTCGGTCATCCCCAAATCGGCGAGGGCGTTAAGCAAGGGGGTTGATAAATTAAATTCTGAAAACGTCATTTGCGTATTAAATTTTCACAAAGATACATTAATTTCTGAAGCCTGATTCCAACGAAAACTGAAAATACAGTCTGTTTATATCTTTTTCCCACGAATTAAGGAGAAGAACAAAAAAATGACTACTTTTGCGTATTAAAATTCTATAATTATTAAATAATGAGAGACCTGTTTCAAAACCGACATATCGGAATTTCCGAAGAGGACCGGTTGTCAATGCTTAATGCCATAGGAGTCACCACATTAGACCAACTTATTTCACAAACTATCCCAGCCGATATCCGCCTCAGCGAGGCCCTCGATTTACCCGAAGCCATGACCGAAGCGCAATTTTTGCGGCATATTTCGGAACTCGGTTCACGCAATCAACTTTTTCATTCGCTCATCGGCACGGGTTGGTACAACACCCTCACTCCTTCCGTTATTTTACGCAATATATTCGAGAATGCTTCCTGGTATACATCCTACACTCCCTATCAGGCTGAAATTTCGCAGGGACGTCTCGAAGCTTTGCTGAATTTTCAAACCGCGGTGGCCGGGTTTACCGGCCTGCCCATTGCCAACGCCTCGTTGCTCGACGAAGCAACTGCCGCCGCCGAGGCTGCTACCATGATGTTCAACCTCCGGAGCCGCGAGCAGGTGAAAGCAGGGGTAAATAAACTTTTTGTCGACGAAGCTACTTTCCCGCAGACCCTGGCGGTGCTGCGTACACGCACGAAAGCGCAGGGCATCGAGATGGTAACCGGCAGCTACGAATCGTTCGCATTCGGCGATTCGTTTTTCGGCGCACTGGTGCAGTTTCCCAATGCCAACGGCGAGATCTGCGACTACCGCGAATTTGTAGCAACGGCATCGGAGAAAGGAATAAAAGTAGCCGTCGCTGCCGACATACTGAGCCTGGCTCTACTCACTCCTCCCGGCGAATGGGGCGTCGATATCGTGTTGGGTTCCACCCAGCGCTGGGGCATCCCTATCAACTTCGGCGGACCATCGGCCGCTTATTTTGCCTGTAAAGAAGCTTACAAACGCGAGATGCCCGGACGTATCATCGGTATCAGTAAGGACGCCAACGGCCGCACGGCGCTGCGAATGGCCCTGCAAACCCGCGAACAGCATATCAAACGCGAAAAGGCGACCTCCAATATTTGTACGGCTCAGGCCTTACTGGCTACCATGGCGGGGATGTATACCGTGTATCACGGTCCGGAAGGAATAAAAAACATCGCCCTGCGTATCCACAGTTATGCTGCTTATCTGAGCGAGATGCTGCCGGTGTATGGATATACCCAATTGAATACCAACTTCTTCGATACGCTGAAAATCAGTCTTCCGGAAGATATGAAGCCGGAGGATTTCCGCGCCACCGCACTCGAACATAAGTTCAACTTCCGCTATTTTGAGGATGGCACCGTCGGACTGAGTATCGACGAGAGTATCGACATCGAGCTGCTGAACCGGCTTATCGAGGTATTTGCCGGAGCCGCCGGAAATCAGGCAGTGGAGGTTACCGATGACGAGATTATTTTCTCGCCGGCATTCGACGAATCGCTGGAACGGACTTCCGGTTTTCTGACCCAGGAAGTTTTCAACAGTTACCACAGCGAGACCGAGATGATGCGTTATATCAAACGCCTGGAACGTAAAGACATTTCACTCACGCACTCGATGATTTCGTTGGGTTCGTGCACCATGAAACTGAATGCTGCTACGGAAATGCTGATGCTAAGTCGCCCCGAGTTCAACAGCATTCACCCGCTGGCGCCACGCGAACAAACCGAAGGGTACAACGAGATGATTGCCAACCTGGAAAACTACCTGTCGGAGATTACCGGTTTGGCGGCTTGCAGTCTGCAACCCAATTCGGGAGCATCGGGCGAGTTTGCCGGATTGATAGTGATTCGCGAGTATTTCCTGGCGCAGGGGCAGGACGGACGTAAAACCGTATTGATTCCGGCATCGGCACATGGTACGAATCCGGCCAGCGCTCATCAGGCAGGCCTGGACATCGTGGTGATCAGGTGCGACGAAAACGGGAATGTGGATCTTGCCGACTGGAAAGAGAAGGCAGAGCTTCACAAGGATACTTTGTTTGGCTGTATGATCACCTACCCTTCGACCCATGGCATTTTTGAACCGTCTATCCGATGGATGTGCGAGGTGATTCACGAAAACGGCGGACAGATTTATATGGACGGGGCCAATATGAACGCCCAGGTGGGACTTACCAATCCCGGAACGATCGGCGCCGACGTTTGCCACCTCAACCTGCATAAAACCTTTGCGATTCCGCACGGAGGCGGAGGTCCCGGAGTCGGTCCTATCTGCGTGGGCGCTCACCTGGCTGATTTTCTGCCCAGCACAACCAACGGACTGAACACGGTTTCGGCAGCTCCCTACGGTAGTGCCGGAGTATTACCTATTACCTACGGATACATCCGCATGCTGGGCGAAGAGGGACTTACCGCATCGACCCAGAATGCGATACTGGGCGCCAACTACCTGGCCTCCCTGCTCGACGCGAGCTACGGGGTGCTTTACAAAGGCGATCAAGGCCGTGTGGGACACGAACTGATTCTGGATTGCCGAAACTTCAAGGCGGATTCGGGTATTTCGGAAACCGATATCGCTAAACGACTGATCGACTATGGGTTCCATGCCCCTACGCTGTCGTTCCCGGTGCATGGAACCCTTATGGTTGAACCGACCGAAAGCGAATCAAAAGCCGAACTCGATCGTTTTGCCGAAGCCATGCTCCAGATTTTTGAAGAAATAGGCGAGGTAGCCGATGGCAGGTATTCAAAAGACGATAATGTGCTGGTGAATGCACCTCATCCGGAGTATACAGCCGTAGCCGACGAGTGGAACCATGCCTATCCGCGTTCGAAAGCAGTATACCCGACCGCATGGGTACGAAGCAACAAGTTTTGGGTCAATGTGGCACGCGTCGACAATGCATTCGGCGATCGTAACCTGGTGTGCAGCTGTCCTCCGACGATGGACTGGAGCCTGTAGTCGTTAAAAAGTGTTGCTAAAGATTCAATAATATAAAATTCAGATTTAGTTTTAATCATAATGTATGAAATAAACTATCTTTGCACGGTTTAAAAAGTCAAATATGATTCAGGCATTTATAGTTTCGGCAGTTTTACTCATGATCGGGATACTGCTTTTTGGTATTCGTGTTTTCTTTATCAAAAACGGAGAATTTCCGAATATTCACATCGGAGGCAATAAAGCGCTAAAGGACCGGGGTATTGCCTGCGCAACCTCGCAGGACAGAGACGCTCAGAAAAACAGAGCATCACTGAACGAGAAGGCATCCGAAATGATGAACGATATGATTAAAACAGTTTAAAAACATCCCATTTTTTTATGAAAAACATTTCCCTTATAATTAATGCAGTACTGGGAGTAGCAGTAATTGTGCTGTTCGTGATGGTACTGGGCGGCAAAAACAGTGGTAGAGCTCCGGGAGTTCATTTCGGCAGCGATTCGACATTAACGGTTAAGTTACCGATTGCTTATGTGAATGTCGACTCTTTATTACTCAACTACCAGTTTGCTAAAGAATCGAATGAAACCTTGTTGAAAAAACAGGAGGACTCGCGTCTCGATCTGAACGTTCAGGCCCGTCAGCTCCAGGGCGAAATGGCGGAGTTTCAGCGTAAGCTCGAAAACAATGCATTCCTGAGCCGCGAACGTGCCGAGCAGGAACAAAACCGGCTCATGCGCAAAGAACAGGATTTGCAACAACTGAATGCGAAACTATCGCAGGAACTGATGGAAGTTCAGCAGAAGGTAAGCGAAGAACTGCGCGATACCATTAATGCTTTCCTGAAAGAATACAACAAGGATAAAAAGTATGAGATGATTATCAGCAATACGGCGAGCGACAACATTTTACTGGCCAACGATGGTTACGACATCACCCAGGAAGTAATCGAGCTGCTCAACGAGCGGTACAACAAGAAGAAAAAATGATGCAATAAACAATACAAAAAATAAGCTGTCTTTTCATGAGACAGCTTATTTTTTTATCCTATTGGCCCAGAATCTTGTTCAAATACTCCAAACTCACCCTTACACTCTCGATAGGTTCGAGCGAATACTTTTCCACCTCCACCATCAGTTCACCGACACCGGCTACTTCCCGGGCTCTCAGAATCGACTTAAAATCGACTTTTCCGCTCTTACCCAATTCTTTTTCATCTTTCAAATGAAGCTGCCGGAATCTGCCGGGATAGGCTGAAAAATAATCCACCGGATTCTTTCCTCCTTCCACGACCCAGAACACATCCATCTGAAAAAACACCTTCGAAGCATCGGTGTTGCGCAACATGTAATCGTACATGGTTTCGCCTTCGATGCTTGTAAACTCGAAGGCATGGTTGTGATATCCCAATTTCAAACCGGCTGCATTACAACGCTCGCCGATCCGGTTGTAATAATCGCAATAGGTTTTTAAATCGGCCAGCGACCCGGGTGTCGGCATCCAGGGGATCACGATGGTTTGCATCCCTGCTGCCTGATGAGCGGCAATGGCCGTATCCCACCAGGCCCAGGTTTCGTCCCAATCGGTGAGCGACGGACGATCGGCCAGGGGCCGGGACGCATGCGATGAAATTACTTTCATCCCTGTTTTTTCGATCAGCGACTTAAACTCTCCGGGGTTCAATCCGTAAAATTTACCATCGGCATAGCCCGCTGCTTCCACTCCCTTATAGCCCATTGCCGCCAGGCGGGCGATTGTACCATCCAAATCGGTTTTTACGGCATCGCGAACCGAATACAACTGAATATACACTTCATGCCGGGGACTTGCTTTACATCCCATCGCTATCGCTAAAACAACGAATAGCAAACTAAACTTCTTCATACCTGACAAATTGATCAGTAAAAAAAGAACGAGCATCCGCGATTATCACTCACGAACACCCGTCCTGTCGATACTTTTGGTTATTCCAGAATTTTAATTTTCACATTGCGGTACCATACATCGTCGCCGTGATCCTGAAGGCCGATATAACCTTCCTGGGCAGCACCACCCGCATTGATGAAGTTTTCCCAGCCTTTAAATTTGCTGTTGTCTACCATAGCCTTCCAATCGTCGGTCCATAAATGGTATTCCAATACATTTTCGCCATTCTGAATATGAACGACCGTGCCTTTGTAAACAATAATCCCGCCGGTATTCCATTCGCCGAAAGGGTTGGAATTCTGGGGAACTGCCGGGATGAGGTCGTACAACGAAGCCGACTGACGGTTCCCGTCTTTACCTAACTTAGCATCCACATGGTTCACATTATCCAGAATCTGGTACTCGGGCGACGATTTCCAGATGGGTTCGCCTTCCACCTCCTGGGCTAAGTAAAACACGCCACTGTTTCCCCCTTTCGAAACTTTCCATTCAAACGAAAGCTCAAAATTCTTAAACTTACGATCGAAAATAATATCGCCGCCATCCTTGTTTCCGGCTTCTCCCTGTCCGGAGCCGCTTATTTTAAGGGCTCCGTCGTCGATACTCCAGGCTGCAGGCATATCGGTACGGTTATACCCTCTCCACCCTTCGGTCGAGCTGCCGTCGAACAATACGATCCACTCGTCCTGTGGCTCAGCTGCAGGAGCTTCTTCCTGGGTTTTCGCAGCTTTATTACATGCTGTTGCACTCATAATCAACGCAAAAATACTGATTGCATAAACTGTTTTTCTCATATGGATAGAATTTTAAAGTGTTGTCATCATCGGGGCATATCGGGCAGTTTCCACCCTTCGCGGTAAGTATGTTTGATAAGCTCTTCGGCAAATGCCTTGGCATTGAAGGGAGGAGTCATTGTCTTGTCGAAAGTCGGATGACCGTCGGTAATTTTAAAACCATCGCGAATGACCGTGCGAATCATCGCATCGTCGGGGATATTGGTGAATTTCATATTCCGGCCGTCCCAGTGCAGCTCCTGATTGAGCGCCTGCAAACGTACGGCTACCACACCCATCACCACCATTTCGTTGAACGGACCGGCCTCACTGAACGGAGAAGCGGTAGGTACACGCGAATCGGCACTTTCCTTGGCCGCCCGCACCCAGTCCATTTCGTGCGATGTCGTTACTTCGCGCACTACTTTCGGAGCATCGGGCTTTCTTCCGGATACCAACCATGGATTTTTCCCATAGCAACCGCAAATCAAGGTATCTTTTGTTCCGTGGAAAATAACCCCTCCTCCGTCGTCGTTCAAATTGCGACCAGCCGGAACCCCGGCCGGACGCGGAGGTTGCAACCCACCATCGTACCAGTATACTTCCACTTCGGGCATGGCTACCCGCGGCAGATTATCGCGGGCGGGGAAGGTATACTTTACCATTTCGGCATTGGGAGCGCTTTCGGTGAGCAACAAGGTGGAACTTCCCTGAACTTTGGTAGGATATCCCAATCGAAGTCCCTTAAACACAGGATGCAGAATATGGCAGGCCATATCGCCCAACGCGCCGGTTCCGAAATCCCACCAGCCGCGGAAATTCCAGGGGGTATAAATAGGATGGAACGGACGCATCGGAGCAGGCCCGATAAAGGCATCCCAATTCATGGTCGAAGGTATTTTTTCGGCTTTATCGGGACGAGCCAGTCCTTGCGGCCAAATCGGGCGATCGGTAAATGCTTCCACTTTCGTTACTTCTCCGATTTCACCGTTCCATATCCATTCGCAGATCTGACGAACACCGGCACCCGAAGCTCCCTGATTCCCCATTTGGGTAGCCAGTTGATGCTTATCGGCCAGGCGGGTAAGTAAACGCGATTCGTATACCGAATGGGTAAGGGGTTTTTCAACATACACATGTTTACCCATGGTCATGGCATCGGCGGCAACAATAGCGTGGGTATGATCGGCAGTAGCTACCACTACCCCATCGATGCTTTTTCCCAGCTCCTCGTACATCCGGCGGTAATCGTTGAATTTCTTGGCATTCGGGAAATACTTAAACACCCGGTCGCTGTACTTCCAGTCGGTATCGCACAGCCCGATGATATTCTGACTCTCCATTCCTTTCAACACGCCAAATCCGCGGCCTCCCACCCCTACTCCAACGATATTCAGTTTATCGCTCGGAGCCACAGCTCCAAACCTGGCACCAAACACCGACGAGGGCACTACGGTGAGTCCGACGGCGGCAGTCGCTCCTGTCTGCAGGAACTTTCTTCTCGACATTTGTGACATAACAGTATTATTTTAAGGTGAAAAAAAATCGTGTTTATCCGCGGGTTATTTCCCGTTTATCGGGATCCCAGTACATCGTTCGCCCTTCGAGATAGGCCCGTGTACCCATATGGGCAGCTATCGCTTCCTCGAAGGCCGGCCGTATGCCGCACGACACTTCGCTTCCCGACCGTATGGCATCGATCCATTCACGCAGGTGCAGGAAGGTGGTGTTGTATTTTTTTCCCTGCACGTACGAATACAATAAACCACGCTGTGCAAAGTACATTTCAGTTGCCGACGACAGTGCATCGATACTCTTTCCGGAGGCATAACGGTAAAAAGGTTCGCCGGGTTTGATTAATCCCTGCTCGATTTTATCCTTGTACTGCACCGATGCCCTGTCCACTATCACATCGAGGGTACTGCCCAGCTCGATGGTGGCATCGGTCCCCATTATTTTACGGGGACGGTTGAATTCGCTGGCCAGTGTCGCCGAATAGAGCAAGGCCAGGTCGCGGTCGGGGAATTCGAAAGTAGTCTGCAACACATCGGGTACGGTGCGTCCGTCTTTGTAATGATACACCCCTCCCGAAGAGGTTGCCGAGTGCGGAATCCCTAAGTTCAGAATGTGATTCATCGCATCGTATTCATGGGTCAGCAAATCGCCGCTCAGGCCGGTACTGTAATCCCACCAGCAACGCCAGCGGAAGAACCGTTCGAGGCTGAATTTTTCGCGGCTATCGGGCCCCACGAACCGTTGCAAACCAAATTCATTCATATAGTTTTGGTATTCGCCGATGCGTTCGGAAGGGCCTACAAACTGCTGCCAGTCAATTGTTTTCTCATTGGCATCCTTATGGATGGGATACACCCAGGCTCCGTTAGGATCGTTACGGTTGGTACTTACTTCAATTAAATTAACCTTCCCGATCAATCCTTTTTCGATGATAGCCTTGGCTTTATGATTGATTTCGATCTGACGGCCCTGATGCCCGAGCTGAAACACGACACCGCTTTTTTTCACGGCATCCTCCACCAGATAGGTTTCGGGAACGGTCCAGGTCAGGGGCTTTTCAACATAGACATGCTTTCCATTCCGGCACGCTTCCAGTATCATCTCACCATGCCAGTGGTCGGGCGTGGCAATAATCACCGCATCGACTTCCGGCGATGCAATCAGCTCACGGTAATTCTTATAGACGACAGGTGTTTGATCCATTCTACCGCCGGGCAGTTCGCGGTGCAGGTTCGCTCCGGCTTCGGCAGCTTCCCGGGCATAGGTTTCGAAAATATCGCAAACTCCGGTGACCCGTACGTTCAGATCGTCCTGTTCCATGAAATCCTGGTAACGCGTGTCGTCGGGGTTTTGCGACCCCTGCCATTTCCAGTCCTCCAGCTGGGCCGGTGTGGCGAATCCGAGGGCGCGCATCAGGTAGTTGCCCCGGATCCCGTAACCGATAACCCCGAGCCGGAGCAGCTTATTATCCATTACCTTGCGTTCGGCCTGCTCCTGCCCGACATTAAACAAATTACCAGCTTGCCTGTTATAATGCTCTTTTTGCTTTTTCTTGTACACACCGTAGGCCATAGCGCCCAGCAAGGGCACGGTAGCTAATGTTTTAAGCGCATCTCTTCTTCCTTCCGATTGATTAGCCATATCCTTATCTTTTCTTTTTACGTTGAAGAATACGGTCGATTCCCACACGGTGCGAGGTAGGAAATACCACTCCCGATACCAGTACGGATGCCAGGATGATGAGGTTTTTATCCACCCAAAGATACGACCCTTCGGGACGGAGAACGTAACTGACATCCATCAACGGCGGATGCGACAGATAAAACAAGGCCAGCATAACGATAGCTCCGATACTCCCTGCACGTGCAAACACTCCCAGCAGCAAGCTCAATCCGATGAGAACCAAACCGTAGATATTCAAATAATTAACGACTTCAAGCATGACGGGCGACTCGGCTATACCGATAAAAAACGACGTAAGCCACCCTTTGGAATCCATCAGGTAGCCGTAAGCCGACCAGGAAGGCGACAATAGCTTAACAAGGCCTTCGTACAAAAAATACCAGCCGGTAAGTACCCTGAGTACGACCAGTGCGGTAAGCTGCATTGTTGTGTAATTCGATTTATAGACCATAGATCAACTTCTGAAACTTAGAAATAAGGTTACTAATGCATAAATAAGTACTGCTGCAATCCAGAGCGTCGTACCGTCGACCATCGAATATACGGCCAGCGCCAATACCAGACTAACCATAAAATTCATACGTTGGATCCGTTGTTCGCGAAAACCCTGTGCGGGATTACGGAGAAGCAGTATCAACTGGAAAAGGATTAAAATAAGCGCGCCGGCTCCGAATACATACATTCCGTAAGGCCGGTCAAAAAAATGGAAGAGCGATCCGGCAACCAGGGCTGCCGACCCTGCAACCTGAGCATACAATGCAAGCGATGATTGTTTCATTGAGCGGTTTCGTTAAATAAAAAAATATCCTCGTTGTCGCGTTTCATCAGGTACTTCTCACGCGCTACCTTTTCGAGGTAAAGCGAGTCGGTGGTGAGACGCTTCACTTCTTCGCGACTGCGTTCGATATTCTCACGAAATTGAGCAAGTTCCATTTCCAATGATTTGATTTCCTGTTTCATAGCCTGTTTTCTCAACAAATTGCGATCGTCGAAAAAAGTAAGAAAAACAAGAAAAACAGCAATGGTTATCGTATATTTATTGAAGATAAACTTCAGGACTACGGAGAAAAATCTGGAGTGTGTCATCTTATAAAACTGAATATCGACCGACCACAAAGATAAGTAAATTTTCAAAATATTATGACTATCTTTGCAAAAGAAAGAATACGAGAACAGATGATATGGAGAATTTCATAGTTTCCGCCCGAAAATACCGGCCCTCTACTTTTAAATCGGTAGTGGGTCAGAGTGCACTCACTACTACCCTGCGTAACGCCATTCAGAGTAACCACCTGGCACATGCCTATTTGTTCTGCGGCCCCCGTGGAGTAGGTAAAACCACCTGTGCCCGTATTTTTGCGAAAACGATCAACTGCTCACACCTCACTCCCGAAGGAGAAGCATGCAATGCCTGCGAATCCTGCGTTTCGTTCAACGACCAGCGCTCTTATAATATCCACGAGCTCGATGCGGCCTCCAACAACGGAGTCGACGATATCCGCTCGCTGATCGACCAGGTGCGAATCCCGCCCCAGGTAGGCAATTACAGCGTTTATATCATCGATGAGGTCCATATGTTGTCGCAGGGCGCTTTTAATGCCTTTTTAAAAACCCTGGAAGAGCCGCCGGCGCATGCTATTTTTATACTGGCCACAACCGAAAAGCATAAAATCATCCCGACCATACTTTCGCGCTGCCAGATTTACGATTTCAACCGGATTACAGTCTCCGATACGGTGGCGCATCTGAAATATGTTGCAAGCAGCGAAGGCGTGCAGATCGACGAGAATGCATTGAATGTGATTGCTCAAAAAAGCGACGGCGGAATGCGCGATGCTTTATCGATTTTTGACCAGCTCGTCAGTTTTTGTGGTACCACCATCGATTACCAGGGTGCCATTCAAAACCTGAATGTGCTCGATTACGAATACTATTTCCGGCTCATTGATGCATTTTTACAAAGCGACATCACTCATTCCCTCCTGATTTTCAATGAAATATTAAACAAAGGATTTGACGGGCATCATTTTGTAAACGGATTGAGCTCGCATTTCAGAGATTTGCTGGTATGTAAGGATCCGGCTACCATCAGCCTGATGGAAGTAGGCGCCGACATCGGGCAACGCTATCAGCAACAAGCCCTGGCATGCTCGACCGAATTCCTGATTGCCGGATTGAAACTGATCAACGATTGCGATTTAAATTACCGCATCAGTAATAATAAACGGCTACTGGTCGAACTTGGTTTGATTCGTTTGTGTCAGCTCACAAACGCAAAAAAAAAAGATAGCAACTGACGACGAATTACCGCCTCTCCAACCGATATTTTCGGCCGCCCCGGAACAAAAGACAGTCCGGCCGGTTCAATCTGCGGCTGCGGAGCCGGCACAACCGCCAACCGCAGACATACCTGCCGCACCCGCCCCGGTGCAACGCCCTACGGTAAGTACTGCCAAATCGGGAGGACGATCGATTTCAATTTCGCTGAATGGGGCGGCATCGAAAAAAACAACACACGTACCGGCAGAAACCAGGCCCGACATGGTTGCCGAAAATCAAAACGAGCCCTACACTCCACAAGCCTTCGAACAGGCCTGGAAAGCATATGCCACCCGTATTTCCGATATCGTGAGCGCAGCCAACTACATCCGCTCCACCTTGCCCGTACCCGTCGAAGGTACAACCTACGAACTGGTATTCAGTAATGTAATGCAGGAAAATGAGTTTAAAAAGCTGATGACTTCGTTGAGTACCTACATGAGGCAAACCCTCCGGAACTCGGGGATTGCATTCAGAACCAAAGTCATGGAGTCGACCGAGCTGCCCCGTTCTACCAACCCGGAAGAGATTCTCAGAAAAATGGCAGAAGAAAACCCCGCACTGGAGCTGCTTAAAAATAATCTGAAACTGGAAATTGACTAAACTAAAAAAGAGGCTGTCTCAACATAGAAATTAAGTCTCTGAGAATTGAATATCCGGATTTGTTCCCGGATAGGTGTCCGAATAAACAGAGGGTGAAATCACATTGTGATTTCACCCTCTGTTTTAGTTGTACTCCGGCCGGTTTACTTGGTGCCTTTGCTGCCACCCGACGATCCCGGCTTACCGATATTTTCGCGCATCGAAGTATCGGCTTCGATATTCTTCATTTTATAATAATCCATGATTCCCAGGTTACCCGAACGGAATGCTTCGGCCATCGCCTTTGGAACTTCGGCTTCGGCTTCGATAACCTTAGCCCGTTGTTCCTGAGTTTTAGCCTTCATTTCCTGTTCGAGCGCTACAGCCATGGCGCGACGTTCTTCGGCTTTGGCCTGTGCAATATTTTTATCCGCTTCGGCCTGATCCATCTGAAGCTGTGCACCGATGTTCTTACCAATATCGATATCGGCAATATCGATGGACAGAATTTCAAAAGCAGTACCGGCATCGAGGCCCTTTTTCAACACTAATTTTGAAATGGAATCGGGATTTTCGAGCACACTCTTATGCGATTCCGACGAACCGATCGACGATACAATACCTTCGCCCACACGGGCAAGAATTGTTTCCTCTCCCGCTCCCCCTACCAGTTGTTTTATATTGGCGCGTACGGTTACACGAGCCTTGGCAATAAGCTGAATACCGTCTTTAGCAACAGCAGCCACCGGAGGCGTGTCGATTACTTTCGGATTCACCGACATCTGTACAGCCTGAAACACATCGCGTCCGGCCAGGTCGATGGCAGTTGCCATTTTAAACGACAAGTCGATATTGGCCTTCGAGGCCGAAACCAGCGCGTGCACCACTCGTTCGATATGTCCGCCGGCCAGGTAATGTGCTTCGAGGCCATCGCGGGTAACTTCGTGCAAATCGGCTTTATGGGCTTCGATCAGACAGGCAGTGATACTATGAGGCGGCACTTTCCGAATGCGCATCAGAAATAACTGCATCAACGAAATGTTGACACCCGATACTTTGGCCGAAACCCAGAGCAGGAACGGCACATAGTAAAAAAACAACAGGAGCAGCACTCCCAATAGTCCGAGAACAATAATTTCAATAATCGGCATGATACTATGATTTTTAAATTAAACAATTTCTTTTTTTTCGACCAGTACATTCGTTGCCAGCACTTGCTTTACCACAATTTCCGATCCTTCGTCGATAAAGCCATTCAGCGATTTCGCTTCCATTACATGTCCGGCAATCTTCACCTTGCCCATGGGCGCAAGTCTCGAAAGGGCAACACCTTCGTCGCCTTCCCGCACCACCACTCCTGCCATCGGATCATTTTTACTTTCAATCTCCGTCTTCAGAGCCATCTTCTCCAGGGTTTTGGCCTTTAAGAAAATCCATACGGCCAACGCGATGATGACAATCGCCCCCAAAACGGTAAGATGTCCGGCAACCGGCCCAATTTCTGTATAGGCATATACGACACCGCCGCCCAGAAAAAGAACCCCACCGATGCCGGCAATCGAAATCCCCGGAATCAGGAAAAACTCAACCAGCAGTAATAATACGCCGATTACCAACAACAGAATAACGATACCTATTTCCATATACAGAAAGATTTTTGTGTAAAAGTATTGATTTTTTACAGAACATCCGTATTTTTCAGAAATTTTATTTCTTCATTGCGGATATTTTTTTCGTACGATTCCAATTGCCGCCTCGCTTTAAACACATCGCGCTCCAGCTGTTGCAACTCGCCCGACCAGCCCACACGCTCGAGCTCACCCTCGGCGGTGCTGTATGCCTGCCGCAGCGACTGGAGTTTTTCATCCAGCTGCACCACCTCGATGCTTAGCCGGTTCCACTCTCCGAAAAGTTGCAGGGCCCGCGGACTCCGGAATTGCTCCGAACGGGTGTAAAGCAGATTATCGGTAATCCGGAACTCAAAATCGGGTTTATCGGTTTGTTGTGCCGTCTCAACGGTTTTACGCTTTTGCGGCGGACTCTGTTCGGCCCATTTTATGTGTTTGAGCGTAGCCCTATCGAAAAAGGTATCGGTACTATCATTGTGCAGGTAGCTTTTATTGCCGTCGTATTCGAAACGATAAACCGCCACTTTATTGCGTGGCTGAAACCGGTCGCTCACAAACCAACCGGCATGGTTCAGCTCATCGATTACCAGCATATAATCGTTGGCCAGCGAATTAAAAGGCATTCCGACATTATCGGGATTCAGGTAATCGTTGGAAACACCCGAAAACCGCGTCACAAAAATATCGTAACCTCCCAGGGAACCTTCTCCGTCGGAAGCAAAATACAAAGTAAGCCCATCGAGCATCAGGAAAGGATAATTCTCATTGGCTCCGGTATTGACCTGCGCCGACAGCGCTTCGGTTTTCGACCAGCCGTCGAGAAGCTTGTTGGCCGAAAACAAATCGAGCGAATGAGCGGTCGTATCCGAAAAGATTTTCCTGTCGCCCCGTTGAGTCGTGAAACTAATCAGATCGACCCAACCGGCCTGGCTGTTGTGAAGATGCTGCTGAACCAGGGTTCCGGTTTCTTTGCTCAATTCGTAATACGATAAAAAATCTTTTTTGTTGACAACCAGGCTATCGGTTACAGCAATATCTTCCACCCGGTTGATGAGCCTGACACCAATAGCGGCGCGGCGGAGCTTTTCGTCGACATCGGCCATGAATGCCTGATTGGCTGTTGAACTTTCGGCATAGGCATTATAATAGCGAATCGCATGATCGAACCGGTATACATTAAAATAACTATCGGCCAGGTAATAATCGCGCAGGGGATAGCGGGTTCCGCTTTTCAGGAAATGCACGATGGCCGATTCGAAATTTTTAAGTTCGTAGTTGCAACGGGCATAACGATAATTAAACAGTGCATCCGACGGACGGTTTTTAAGCAAATCGGCGTAGAGTTGAGCAGCCTGAAGATAGTCTTTTCTGGCAAACAACTCATCGGCACGGGAAGCCGATTGAGCCAGTAATGAAAACGAAAAAACCGAAACGATAAATAAACTGAACCAACGCATGAAACAACTCTTTTTAAAATATTTTAAACCAATACAAAAGTACATCAAAACAACCGTTTACCTGCTACCTTTTGTTTTTTTTTACAAATTTTCGAAAAAGCATTTTCATAGCAATAAAATATTTCCTACGTTTGTGCTTTTTACTGCAAACAGCTCGTCATGTCACATCCACATACACATTCGACTCACGATCATTCGCATCAGGCTACGGGCAATATCCGCTTCGCCTTTTTTCTGAACCTGGGATTTACGATCATCGAAATTATCGGGGGCTTACTCACCAATAGTGTGGCCATCTTATCGGATGCCCTGCACGATTTCGGCGATAGTATTTCGCTCGGACTGGCCTGGTATTTTCAGAAATTATCGCGCAAAGGAAGTAATGCGCGTTATACTTACGGCTACAAGCGTTTTTCGCTCATCGGGGCACTGGCCAACTCACTGATTCTGGTGGCAGGCAGTCTTTTCATCCTGAGCGAAACCATTCCCCGGCTCATCCATCCCCAACCGGCCAACGAAAAAGGAATGTTCGTGCTGGCCATTTTAGGAATAGCTGTAAACGGGCTGGCCGTATTGCGCCTGAAAAAGGGCAATAGCCTGAACGAACGGGTAGTATCGCTTCATTTGCTCGAGGACGTGCTGGGATGGGCTGCTATCCTGGTCGGATCGGTCTTGATGTTTTTCTTCGATTGGCCTTTCATCGATCCCTTACTTTCGATATTAATATCGATATACATACTGGTCCACGTTTCCCAATCGATTCGCGAAAGCATGCGCATCCTGCTGCAGGCAACACCCGAAAGCGTTGACATACGACATATCCGCGAACGTATTTTACTGCTGCCCGGTATAAGCGACGTACACGATATGCATGTATGGTCGGCCGACGGAAATTATCACATCATCACCATGCATGTAGTCGTAACCAGCAACGAAGCCGATCGTACGGAATTGAAGAATGAAATCAGGAAACTGTTAAATGAAGAAGAAATAGGGCATGCGACAATAGAATTCGAAATTGAAGGAGAGCAGTGCCACTACGAACATTGTACGTGAAAAAACCGTTTTCTTAGTAGTGCGCAGGATGAGACTCGAACTCACACGCCGGAACCGGCACTACCCCCTCAAAGTAGCGTGTATACCAATTTCACCACCTGCGCATTAAAAAGAAACGTGCCCAGAACAGGACTCGAACCTGCACAGCCTTGCGGCCACTAGTCCCTGAAACTAGCGTGTCTACCAATTTCACCATCTGGGCAATGGTTGAGAAGAACGTTTGGAAGGTGAAATCGCTGATTCACCTGATTGTTGTGAGCGAAAAACGGGACTCGAACCCGCGACCCTAACCTTGGCAAGGTTATGCTCTACCAACTGAGCTATTTTCGCATTACATTTGAGGCATCCCCCAAACGGAGTGCAAATATACAGCCTTTTTTATAATCTGCAAGGGTTCAGCCGAAGTTTTTTTAATCTTTTTTTCATTGGCGTTTAGAATCAGGAAATTAGAACAGTCAGTTTTTTCAATCTTATTTCCAATATGAAGATCAGTTCGGAAAAAACCATTATTTTTGCGCCATCAAACAGAAAATTCTCATATCCATTGAAAACAATACTACCCGTAGTTCTTTCTTTGTTCTTTTTAGTGAATACCGGCCAGGCTCAGATCCTGATTAACGAATTCTCGGCTTCCAACTCCGGTAATATTGTAGATCCCGACTTTGGAAACTCAGCCGACTGGATTGAGTTGTTCAACGCGGGCGACGCTCCCGTGAACCTGAATGGATTTTACATAACCGATAATTTCAACGATCGTATTAAATGGCAAATCGCCGGCGATTACCTCATCGAACCGGAAGGATACCTGATCCTGTGGTGCGATGGAATGGCTTCGGGCCTTCACACCAACTTTAAACTGGCTGCCGAAGGGGAGCAAATTGCAGTGTCGGATGCGGGGGGTGTGCTGATCGATTCGTTGAGCTACGGCGCCCAGGAATCGAATATTTCGATGGGCAGAGTGTGCGATGGCTGCGACAACTGGGTCTTTTTCAGCGAAGCCACTCCCGGTGGAACGAATGTGGGCGTTAATTATAACGGTTTGGTGCAGAATGAACCTTATTTCTATCCCCTGGGAGGATTATTTAAAGCGCCGGTACGAGTCGTACTGAAAAATTTATTTGAAGGCGAGCTACGGTATACCACCGACGGTTCGGAACCTACAGCATTGTCGACGCTTTACACCGGCCCCATCGACCTCGACACCACGACCATCCTCAGGGCCCGGATTTTTAAAGACCGGGATATAAAGCCCGGGAAAACGGTTACGCACAGTTACTTTATCGACACCCGCAACGAAATTGGCAACCTTCCCGTAGTATCGCTGGTTTCCGAACCGGCCAACTTCTGGGATCCGGCCAAAGGAATCTATGTACAGGATTTCAAACCCGAATGGGAAATCCCGGTCAATATCGAATTGTTTGAAAACGACGGCAGCGATCGCGCAGGTTTTAACCTGCCGGCCGGAACGAAAATTAACGGGCTGTACTCCTGGCAGTTGCCTCAAAAAATGTTAGGCATTTACTTCCGGAAACGCTATGGAGCCGGGAGCCTTGACTATCCCCTGTTTTTCGACAAAAAAGCGACAAAATACGATTCGTTTGCGCTGCGGGCATCGGGCAACGACTGGTCGAAAACCCTGTTTCGCGATGCCATGCTGCAGAACGCGACCCTCCTCAACACCGGACTCGATGCCCAGGGTTACCGGCCTTGTGTGGTATACATCAACGGCCGTTACATGGGAATTCATAATATCCGTTCGAAAGTGGATGCCGATTTTATTGTCAACGAACAGTTGGACGAAGGCACCAAAATCGATATGATTGAAAATGAAAAAACGATCGAGGAAGGTAGCCTTACAGCTTATAACCAGTTTAAATCGGTATATTCGAACGACCTGTCGGATCCCGACAACTACGCACAAGTAGCCGGACAGATGGACATTCCCCTGTTTATGGATTATATGGCCACCGAGCTGTATGGCGGCAACAGTTCGATCGGGCACAATGTAATGGCCTGGAAGCCGGTCGATTCGGGAAAATGGAGATGGATCCCGGTCGATTTGGACCGCTGCCTGTTCGACCCCGACGAAAACCTGATGAGCTTGTTTCTGGGTAAAACGGTATACCCCTTCCCTGCCCTGATGAAAAACAGTTCATTTGCCCGCGATTTCGGCTTAAAGATGGCCGGGCACCTGCTCACCACATTCAATCCGCAGCGAATGTCGGACTATATCGACACCTATGCCGGGCGGATCCGCGACGAACTACCCCGGCACATCCAACGCTGGGCGGGCACCTCGTCGTCGTATGGCGACCCCATCCCCTCGGTTGCCTATTGGGAGCGCAGTATGGCTCAGATGAAAACGTTTGCCTTCCAACGGCCGGCAGTGGTGCTCGACGATTTACTGGACTACGGCACCGCGCCTGCACTACCGGTTTCGGTGGGTATACGGCCGGCGGCAAGTGTAGTGGTAACGTTCAATGGTTTGCGCATACCCCTGTCGTCGGTCACCGGCGAATATCCGTCCGATGCTACCATCCGGCTGAACGCATCGCCTGTTACAGGGTCGGCATTTGCCGGTTGGAAACTGCTAAGCGATACCCTGCTGATTCCTAAAGGCGACACATGGAAATACTTCGACAAAGGAAACGGTTTAAATAATGATTGGAAAAACACAAGTTTCGACGATTCGGGCTGGCCGGAAGGTGAGGCGGAATTGGGCTATGGCGATGGCGACGAAGCCACCCGGGTAGGTTATGGCAGCAGTAGCAGCAACAAATACATCACCACCTACTTCCGGAAGAAAATCCGGCTCAGGGAGGTTGCTCAGCTCGATTTATACCGTATTTCGATCAAAATGGACGATGGAGCAGTGCTGTACGTCAACGGACGGGAAGCCGGACGCATCAACCTTCCTGCAGGCGAAATAACGTATTCGACACTCGCTGCCGCCAGTATACCCAATGCCTCCATTTACCAGCATTTATCCGTTCCGGCCGAATATTTTACGGAAGGTGATAACATCATTGCGGTCGAAATTCATCAAAATGCGGCCAACAGCAGCGACATCAGCTTCAATCTTGAATTACGGGCCGGACGCATCCCTGCCGGCTATCTGTCGACCTCGGCAACGGTAGAACTACCCATGACCCAGGCCCGATCGGTACTCGCTATCGGCCAGGATATGGGCTGGTGCATGCTGCCCGATACCATTAGCAGCACGGTAATACTATCGGCCGACTGTTCACCCTACTATTCGCGCGGGAATGTACTGATTACCAAAACCGGCCGGCTGCAAGCTGCTCCCGGGGTTGAAATCCGCATGGCCGAAAATGCGAATATCCAGGTTGAAGGCGCCCTTCAATTGAAAGGCAGGCCGGACTTACCGATCCGGATCGATGCTGCCGGCACCGCATGGGGTGCCATTGTGGCGCGCAATGCTGCCGATACCCTCGTGCTGGAACAGGTGGTGATCAAAAATGCCAGCCGGGGCGCAAATCCGACCACCGAAAATGCAGCCCTCAGTCTGTTTCACACCAAGGCACGATTCGACAAGCTCGACATCACCGACGTACACCATAATCCGATTCTGGCAAAGTACAGCGACGTAATCCTGCTCAACAGCCGCCTGCACTCCAAGGTAACCGGCGACTTAATCAATGTGAAGTACGGGAAAGGATACATTGCCCATTGTGTATTCCGGGGCAACGGAATGCCCGACACCGATGCCATCGATTATGACGAAGTGGATGGCGGAGTCGTTAGGAACAGTCTGTTCCACGATTTTCACGGCTTTAATTCCGATGCCATCGACATAGGCGAACAAGCACAGCATATCAGCATCGACAGTATTGTGGTGTATAACATCACCGACAAAGGGATCTCGGTAGGTCAACAATCGACGGCTACCATCAGCAATGCTTATTTTATCAACTGCAACCTCGGTATTGCCGCCAAAGATTCGACCCATGTACGGGGCGACCGGCTTACGTTTTACGGTACCAACACACCGGTGGCAGCCTACGAAAAGAACATCGGTAGTGCCGGAGGTAATATGGTAATTACACGGTCGGTACTCAGCAATGCAAACGATACCCCCTTTGTGCTCGACAATAAATCGCGTCTGCGGTTCGAAGCATCGTTTACCGATACCGGAGTCCTGCCCGATTCGTTGGCAAATTTTACGGGCGATCCGCTGTTTGAATCGCCCAACACCCTGAATTTCCAGCTACAGGCCGGTTCGCCCTTACTGGCCAACGGGCAGCAGCTTGCAGGAGCCACCTTCGTACCCGGTTTCGAATTGCCGGCAATGCCTGTTATATCCACTTTGTATATGGGCGATTCCGATACACAGGATGCCGAATTTATCTTCATCGAAAATCCGGGCGACAAGGCATTGGACATATCGGGCTACACGTTTACCGAAGGGATCGAAGCCGTCGTTCCAACACCTACCATACTGGCAGCCGGCGAGCGAATCATTTTTACGAATATGCCCGCTGATGCCTTTTGGAACGACTTTGCCGGCCAGCGGATCGTGGCTTACACAGCAGGACGGCTCAACAATACCGGCGAAAAGCTGACCCTTACCACCCCTTCCGGAATTATTGTCGATCAGGTGAAGTACCATCCCGATGCTCCCTGGCCACCTTATCGCAGCGCTTCAGCCTTAGCCATACGATTGAAAAACCGGCAACTCGACAATCATTTTGGTTACAATTGGGAACTCATCGAAAAGCAGAAAGTGGTTTCAGGAACCGACATCCCCAATCCGGGCATACGCATTTATCCCAATCCGGCTACCGACTACCTGTCCGTTGAGAAAAACACAACCGGACCCCTGCAGGTACGTATCTACACGCTGGTGGGGCATTGTGTAGGTGCGTGGGAACTGCACGAATCCGGTAGTATCGACATCTCCCGGCTGACTCCGGGAATGTATTTAATTCAACTGGGTTCTTCCACCCAGCGGCTGATCGTCCGTCGCTGATTTATTTTTCGATCCGGAACCAATCGACATCGGCATAGCCCGAATCGTTGAGTGGTTTCGGACGCTCGCAGAAAACGCCTACTTTGGCGCCGATCCATTTGCCTTCGCGGGCCGAAAACTGCTTGCCGAACGATTGAAACTTTTTCCCATCGAGGCTGTAACTAAAATTGCAGAGCGTAAGCGGAATACGTTTCACTTCGCCCGAACCGTCCCGCCAATCCTGCTTTACTTCGACCCGGAAATAAACTGTGGAATCGGTCACCGCTTGTTCGGCCACCACTATTTCCGCCTGGCCTTTCTCGGCATTGCGGCATTCGGTCTGGCGAAGCACCAATCCATTGGCGGTTTGCACGACTGAAATGGCGGCATAATCCTGCCCCATAATAATCAAACCGGCACGCTCGTCGGTTTTAAACGGATGAAAGGTTAATTTGGCAGTAGCTTTAAAATCGGGAGCCGGTAATTTCTGCAGCAACAAATGAGGAGCATCGTACAGATTTTTCGCTGCTCCGGTTTTTTCCATCGCAAACAAACGCAGGTAGCCTTTTTCTCCTGCCGGATAATACCACAGTGGCGAATGGTTGGCCTGCCATTGCCATTGCAACCCGAGCGTACGCTTATCGAATTCATCGCTTTCGACCGGAGTGGCCACAGGATAACTGGCTCCCACATCAGGCTTCGTCCAGCTAAGCACGGGTGTTCCGCAGCCATCGCCATCCTTATCTTCGCCCATCACCGGCCAGTCGTCGATCCAGCGCATCGGCTGCAGGTGTACGACCCGGCCATAGCCATACAAATCCTGAAAATGAAAGAACCAATCCTCTTTACCGTCGGGAGTATCGACCCATGCCCCCTGGTGCGGACCGTTGACCGGCGAATTGCCCTGAGCCAGCACGATTTTCTCCTCATACGGGCCATAGAGCGATTTCGAACGAAGGGCGACCTGCCAGCCTGGTTTCACGCCCCCACCCGGTGCAAAAATATAATAATAGCCGTTGCGCTTGTAAAACTTCGGACCTTCGATGGTGGGATGGTGCGGGTGGCCGTCGAAAACCAACCGGCTTTCGGTGAGCGCCTGCTGTCCGTCGGGAGTCATCTCAAAAATCGCCAGTACGCTCTTCATACCGGCGCGGCTTCCGGCAAAACCATGAACCACATAAGCCCGGCCATCTTCGTCCCAGAGCGGACAAGCATCGATCAAGCCCTTCCCTTCTTTAACCAATACCAGCGGCGACCACGGACCGGTCGGATTCTTTGCCTTGGTCATGTATACCCCGGCGTCGGGATCGCCGTAATAAATATAAAACTCGTTGTTGTGATACCGGATACTCGGCGCCCATACACCATTGCCATGCTGCATAGCGGCAAAGCGTCCGAGCGGCGTGAGCTGGGTAAGGGCATGTCCGATCAGGGTCCAGTTCACCATATCCTTGGAATGAAGCAACGGTAAGCCGGGTGTATTGGCAAACGATGAAGCAACCATATAATAATCATTCCCTACCCGACACACATCCGGATCGGAATAATCGGCATACAGTACCGGGTTTTTATACTTTCCATTGCCCAGGTCCGATACCCAGACCTTCGACACATACGGAAGCCGGGCCGACTTCAGGTAGTTTTTCAACTCCAGCTTTGAATGGTTGGTTAAGGCATCGGCAAACAGGCCGGCCACGGCACGGGCCCCTTTTTCGACAAAGTGGGTATTGTCGTCGAGTCCCTGAGGATACAACCGGCTGACACCCGGGGCGAACTTGTGGAAATACTGCCGCGAGGTTGCCGCTCCCGCCCGGGTAAGCCAATCGGCCGTAAGCTGTTGCATATCCACCATAACCGCCTTTTTCTGTGCTGCTACTTCCTTTACGATTCCGGGATAAACGCCATGTGTATCCACCAGCTTCCCTTCTTTATCGAATTTACGGCGCATAACCGGCGTACACAGGATGGGCGTAGCTTTTTTGGCCCGTACCTCGTCGACAAAACGGATCAGATTCCGACGGTACTCATCGGGAGTAGTATAGCGTTCTTTCTTTTCGACCGCTCCGTCGTTGTGACCAAACTGGATGACCACATAATCGCCCGGTTGAACCTCGTTCATGATCTTCGTCCACCATCCTTCGCTGAGAAAGGTTTTTGTACTCCGCCCGTTCCTGGCGAAATTACGAACCACCACGTCGTCGGTAAACAATTCGGGCAATAACTGCCCCCAGCCCCTTTCCAGAAACTCTTCGGGCGTAAGATCGCCGGTGAGCGAATCCGTCACGTTTTTGTAATACACTTTATCGGCCATGGTCGAGTCGCCGGCCATAAATACCCTGACAGGGCGCTGGCCGGCTGCAACCAACATCAGCGTCAACGTCAGAAAAGAAAGAATTTTAAACTTCATACCTATTGAAAAATTAAAAATGATCGTAAAGATAAAAAAGTTGCCTGAAACAACTAACAAGCAGTTTCAGACAACCTTTTGTGTTGCGGATTACTTCACTACTTTCAGTACCGAAGTAGTACCTGCCGATGTGAGACGTACGATACACGAACCCTGTACTGGCAGGCTCAGCGTTTCGGCTGTGGCGCGGGTTTGAGCCAGCATCGTTCCGTTAAAGGAAAATACCGACACCAATGTTCCGGGACGAAGCTGTTGGATGTGCAACCTGTCATTGACAAAACCGGCCGTTGCTTCGTGCCGGTTGGTCCGGGTTGAAGTACCTACATCGCCTCCAGCCTTTGTAGCAGCGCTTAAGGCTCCCGATTCGGCAACAGCCACTACCGCATATTCTGCATCAGCATCGTAGACTGCGTCGGTATAGGTATTTTGCACCGTAAATCCAACCGCCACATCGTTTTTCAGCACTACATATGAAATTGCATAAGGCACCACGTCCCAATTGATCACACCGGTAGCTCCTACGGTTACGTTGGCCGGAGCAGCGGTGGTTTCAAGCAACGGAAGCGGATCCCAGTTATCGGTTCCCTTCAGTACATTTTCGAGGGTGTAGGCCGCTGCTTCGGCTGCGGTAAGTACCGTCTGATGGCCGGTGGTCGTAATATTGCCGTTCGAAGCATCGGTCGTAAAGGAGCTCTTCCGATTGCTTACATCGACCGGATCGCCCGAAGCAGTACGACTGTTGTATTCGGCAAACAAGGCCGGAGCCACTGCCATATTGGTCCACCCACCGGCGGCGGGAAGTATCTTCATCGTCGTATTGATGTAAATCGATCGGGGAGCATTCTGCCACGGACGTCCCAGCAGGTACTGGTTGTGCTGCGTCGCCGCATCGCCATCGATGGTACAATTATTAAACACATAGCCCCATTGCAACGACGCACCGGTACTGGGTGCAGTAATCACATCGCCACCCGAACGACCTTCGCAGTACAACAAACACTCGTCGAAAAACACATCGCCACCTCCGAAAATAAAGTCGACGGTACCATGAATGGCGCTGTTCTTATACAGCTGACGTCCGGTTCCGGTAAGGTGCGTGTCCTGATAGCCCGTCAGTTTGATATTGTTGAAGGTTACCCGGTCGCCATAAGCTTTCAGCGCAACCGCCTGTCCGGCCGATACTCCGGCAGTATTGCGAACCGTAAAGTTTTCGCAATACACATTACCGGCCATCAGCTCCAGGGTCTGACAGGTGCTGGTACTGTAGGTGACACCTCCCGCTACCAATCCACTGTACCGACTTCCACTGATAATAACTCCGTCGCGGCTCTGTCCGATAATATGCACAAAAGGCTTGTTGGCCGGAAGCGACGGGTATTCGTTGTAAACCCCGTTTTTGATGAAGATGAGGAAAGGGCTGGCATTATTTACCGGCACGGCATCGAAAGCCGACTGAAGGGTGGTTCCGTTGCCACTGCCATCGGCAGCTACCACAAAATCGAACACCCTGGCAGCAGGCTGCGGACGGTTCATCGTACGGAAGGTAAGCACCAGGCCTGCAAATGCATTGCCCGACATATCGGTAAGCGCTCCGGCCGGAACGGTAAGAGTATAAGCGGTGTTATACTCGAGTTTTGAATAGGCAATGCTCACCGAGGTGGAACCAAACACAGGACTCATTACTTTCGAACCCAGGGTAATATCGCCGGTTCCGGCTTTCACCCGCTCGTTGAAGCTAAGCGTGATGATTCCCTGTGCCGATGCATTGGTGGCATTGGCGGCGGGCACGGAGCTTACCAGTGTCGGAGCTTCGGTATCGTTCACCGCCACTTCATCGGCATACACAAAGACATTGGTGAGGGCAGTTCCATCGTTGTCGGCGCTGTTTCCCAACACCGTACTGGTCGCATCGGCGATCCAGCGGATGTATACCTTCTCCTGCCCTTCGGCTGCGGCGGGCAAAGTAGCATTCAGGTCCTTCCAGCCCGAATTATACACCGAAGTAATATCCACACTTCCCAGGTCGGTAAAGCTGGTTCCATCCAGCGAATAATGCATTTTTTGCACCGAGAAACACTGGTAGTTTCCACTCATCATCGACTTCACCTGTACATTGGTCCAGCCTACAGTCGAGAATTGAGCCTGAAAATAACGGCGGGTCGACTGGAAATTAGCTCCGGCAGTCCAGATGCGCACACAGGGATAGCTCGGATTGAAACTTCCGGCATTGGCCAGCCAGTTCACATTGCTTCCCGTAGGTTCGTACATGGCCATCATTCCCATATTACCGGTCGACGAATAGAAATCGCCGGTTCGGTTCGAACGCGGTTCGGCGGCTTTGAAATTCCAACCCACGATAAAGGGGATCTGATCGAAACTGGCGGTTACCGCTTTTGCAGCATCCATAGTAAGCTGGCGGGTGGTAAGGGTGGTTTCGTCGTCCCATTTGATAAAGGTGGTCACCGCATTGGGCACGACGGTCAGGGTAACTACCGTACCGGCTTCATACATTCCGCCTACCGGAGCTGGATTCAGGGCCACTTCGCCCCACTGACTGCCCGACTTATTCACCGTGAGGGCATAGGTCTGAATGGCTTCGTACACAGCCTTAACCGCCGTATCCTGCGTAATATTGAACTGAAAATCGGATGTGGTTGCCAGCACGGTACCTGCGGCCGATTGCCAGTGCTTAAATGCATAGCCGAAATTACGTACCTGCGACAACTGAACCGATTCGCCATCGGCATACTGCGATTTGGTAGGAGTTACCGACACCACCCCCGCACCTTCGGGACTCACCTGCACGGTAAGCGTTCGGGGCGAAGCTATCACCGGATTGAGGCTCCAGCGCGGATCACCAATGCCGGTGATCGTATTGGGGCTGGTCTGAATCGTCAGACTTGCAAAATCGAATGAAAGGGACGAAACCGGCACTTCGGTATTAGTGCTTAGCGTGCCCGTGATTTTTGTTGCCGGAAAATGATTGCCCAAAATCGAATTATCCACATGGGCAAGTACCGTAGTTCCATTACTATTGAGTTTGAGGGCCATATTGGCAGTGGAGGCATCGTACGAATCCGAAATGATCGAATTCTTAATGGTATACACCGATCCCGGATTTGCATTCGTATTGATATTGAGCTTACTTCCTGCAGCGGTGGTTTTCAGTATCGAAGTGTTTTCCAGCGTAAAAGCGATGGGAGCGGTAGTAACCTCCGAATACCAAAAACCGTTTTTAGCATTGTAAATGGTCGAATTTTTAAAAAGGGCGGTCGATATTTTTGCTGTTTTCACTGCAAAGATACTGTAGCTGTTGCTTTCGCGACCCATATCGTGGATCAGGCAGTTTTCGACTATTAAATTGTTGATAGTAGCCACATTACTGCCGTCCGAACGAAGCAAACTGCGGCCATATCCATGAATCTCGGAGTTCCGGAGAATCAGATCAGGAATGGTAATGGCCGACGTTGCCGAAATAAAATAACGGGATGCCGTGGGAGTAAGAGCATCTTCCAGATCCCAGTACATTTCGAGTCCGTCCAGCTCGAGACTGACCTCGGTCGTATTCAGCGTGAACATGACTTGCGACAGTACAGGCTTCGTTGTTGCCGACGGATCGGCCTTAATCCTCAGGCTTTTCGTTATGGTTTTTGTCCCGTTAATCCCATAAATGCCCTCTGCAACGATAATTTCGTCACCTGCAGCATAATTGGTCAGGGCTGTATTCAGCTCGGCCAATGTAGATACATAATGCTGTGCCGCAAAAGCCTGCGACGCCAGCATCAGGCATCCCACCATAATTAAAAATAATTTTGATCTCATACTCATTTAAATTTAAGGAAATTGTTGTGATTTTTTTTATTTGCTTGTTGTCACACCCGGAAGCCGGATGTTTTTAGTGTTGTCGCCCGTGATCTCGAAGGCTTGTTTCAGTGCCGGGGGATAACTGAGTCCGCTGGCATCGAAATTCTTTACATTGTTCAGTTTCAAAGCAGGTCCTTCCGACGGATTAATGCTGACATCGGAGAACCGGATACCCTCCGCCTCCGAAAGCACAGCCCCCTGCCGAGTGGTAAAGCTACTGTTCTCGACCACTATATTGGAGATGTTCATTTCGGGAAGTCCGTTGAAAAACATGGCTCTGCTGGCCTGATTGGCAACAATATTTTTCACAAAGATATTGCGGAACACAGGGGTGGTTTCGTCAACGGCCGGAGTCGTCGCACTTTTTGCTCCTCCCATATAGTACAAATCGAACAAAAATGCTTCATTTACAATATTGTACATGCTTACATTCCGTACGTGGATATTTTCGACCACTCCGCCCCGGCCACGTGTGCTTTTAAAGCGTAAACCGATGTTGGTACCGATGAAGGAACAATTGGTTACCGAAATATTTTTAACGCCACCCGACATTTCGCTTCCAACCACAAAACCACCATGACCCATAAATACCCGGCAGTTGTCGACCAGCACATTTTCGGTCGGCCGCCCTCTGCGGCGACCTTCCTCGTCTTTCCCCGACTTGATGCAGATAGCATCGTCGCCTACATCCAGCACCGAATTCACGATCAATGCATTTTTACAGGATTCGAGATCGATGCCATCGCCGTTTTGCGAATACGACGGATTACGCACGAACACCCCATCGATAATGATGTTTTCGCACATCAAGGGGTGGATGTTCCAACTCGGTGAGTTTTCGAACAACACTCCTTGCAGGAATACGTTTTTACATTCCTGCAAACTCACCATCACCGGCCGAAGAAAATCGCGGATTTCCTTCCAGTCGGCATAGGTCATTGGTTTCCGGGGTACATTCAGGTTCTGTTCGCTCAGCTGGTCGCCCTTCAATGCTCCAGCCGATGGAAACCAGTAATCTTTGTTTTTCATCACCCCTCCCGAGGCAAGCAGGCGTTTCCAATGCGAATCGGTCACTTTACTTCGTTTCACAGGGCGCCAGGCATCGCCCGAACCGTTGATAGCCCCTTTACCGGTAATCGCGATATTGGTCAGGTTTTTACCTGAAATGGGCGACTGGCAACGCATGGTGGTCAATCCCTCAAAACTGGTTTCAATAAGCGGGTATGCATCTTTATCGGGCGTAAACAGAATAATGGCCCCCTCTTCGAGATGCAGGCGGATATTGGACTGCAACACGATCGGTCCGGTTAACCAAACTCCAAACGGAACCACTACCGTGCCACCTCCCTGCGAAGCCAGTTTCGAGATTGCCTTTTCAAAGGCCTGGGTGTTCAAGGTGAACCCATCTCCCACTCCACCGGCATCGTGCAGGCCGATGCTACGGTCGGGAAACTGAGGCAGTTGTACCCGCGGCATGGCAAATGCCAGGTCCTGATACAGGTATTCGTAAGGATAATTGCTTGAAAACGAATGCAGCAAGGGCAGGCTAACCATCGCTACGATGATCAACATCTTATTAATCAACTTCATACAAAAAATGATTTTACTTAGTTATGAGCAGTACAATTGTCGGCGGCACCTTTGTGCCGGAAACACCCTGCTCCGGTATTCACAAGGCCCCTTCCCGGCATATTGAGAAGGGGCTTATGAATGTCGTTAATTTATCTCCAGCGCGGATCACCGGCAGTTGTCAGACCTCCGAAATTCGGATCTTTAATCCGGAAGTTTCTGGAGGCCGGATCGACAAACAGATCGGCTGCAGTACCGGCATATTCAATGATTCCTGTCATCGGGTAACCGGTATGGACAAAGAAATCGGTTGTCTGATACGAATTTTCGACAAAAGCTGTCGTGATTTTCGGATTCGATGCCCGCATGGTTTGAGTTCCGTCAAATACGGTAGCGTTCATCTGACCGAAAATACAGTTGCTAACCTGAAGCTTTTCGGGCAGGAAGCTGGCATTGAACTGCAGGAAGTAGCGTCCGTTACCAAAAGCATTGTAGAACGTACATTGGTCGATCACCACACTGGCAGCAATATTTTTCATATTACACATCGGATCGGTGATATTATAGAACGTACTCTCGCTGATTTCCAGATCCGTCAGTTTTGTATTGGCCGCACCGGTATGTGTAATCCCGTAGTTTCCTATATCGTGGATGATCGTATTCTTGATCAACACTTTTTCGAGCGTGGTCATATTAGCGTCGTTCTGCATGCGCACCACGCCGCGTACCGTATGCACTTCGCAATCTTCAAAACTGATGTGAGTGATGGCACGGGTGGTGTTTTCGTTCAACACATAATCGGCTGTACTGGCCTTCCCGTAATACTCGATATTCTTGAAGCGGAGTTCGGTAATCCCGGCGCCCAGCTTGATCGAAGTTGCATGCAGTTTTGCTTTTACATCCCCTTCAACCCCCCAGAAAGTAAGTTTGGTGATGTTATCGCTTAATGGTAAGGTATTGGACGTATTGCCCGAGCTAGGATCGAGCCACGAAGCTTCGAACAACGAACCGGCAGGCATCACCAGGGTAATATCGCCCGACTCGGCAGCGAGCAGTTCGTTCAGGTTTTCGGTGCCCGTGAGGCGGATCACCTTCCCTTCGGACGGAACCGACTCGTTGGTACGGAACGTGATGGTACCACGTTTGTTATCGTTGTTGTAAATCTCGGCTGTATAGGTGGTTGCACCGGTCAGCCCTTCCACCAGCTTCATCGAAGCAGCCTTATCGGCCGCAGTCAGATCTTCGCGTTTGGTCGTATTGTCGATCGTATTGGTAACAACGATATGCGTAACACCGGCTCCGGCTGCATCCCATCGTAACACGACCGAATAATCGGTTTTTTCCGACGAAAGTACATTTTTAAAAATCTGTTCGCTCCGGGTAACAAAGGTCAATAAATCCCATTTCGACTCCGGCGTTTCGTTGGTCGACGAAATGGCTTTCAACCGGGCCGAATAACGGGTGGCTCCTTTCAATTCTCCTACCCGAACCAGGTACACCGAAGTCGAGCCTGAAACATAGCTCAGGGTGTCGGCTTTTAGCGTGAGTGTGCGTACAATAGTCGAATATTGCAAGCTATCCTCACTGAACTCGATCACGTAGGTATCGGCGCCGGGTACTTTCGAGAGTTTGAGGTCGGCGCTGGTAGCAGTTATATTCTCGGAAGCAAAGGTTACCGGCGAAAACAAACGCTTATAGCTTTCATCGACCGGAAAACCGAATTCCTCACACGAACTGAAGATCGACAGCGCTATCACCATCAGTAGGGCAGGCAGTATTTTAACTCTTTTCATCATGTTCAATTCATTTTTAAAATTAATAACCATAGGAATTGGTAAGTTTGCCTTGCGAGTCGGAAATGGCTACCGAATGGATCGGATAAATGTACCGGTTGTCGCAAACCCCATTGTACGCTTTTTCGAGACCCGATCCGAATAATTCGATCCGGTTGTTCCAGTTGGTTTTGTTGCTTTCCGAAGCTCCAAACAACCACGACACCTTGGTGTATCCCAGGGCTTTCAGTTCGTCGGTTGTTTTAGCATCCAGGTCCGGACGATCTTCAAAGAAGTTGATGTCGGCCCAGTCGATATTTTCGTTATCAGCCTGGTATTTGTAGTAAATAGCCAGCGGAAGCGACGAATAGGTATTGCCGAAGACGGTCACCACCTCGCCATTCAGCATGGCAATAAATTTCTGACGTTGCTCTTCAATTTTATCCTGAAGCATATTCCAACGGATCAGGTCGAACTTACGGATGGCTTCGCCTCCGAATTCCCAGGCACGCTCGTTTACAATAGCCTCGAAAAAGCTTTCTTTAGAGTTGAGCGCAGCCAGGTAGTTTTCTACCTTATCGGTATAATCGGCCGGTGCAAATGCCCGCTGACGAACCTTGCGCAGGGCTTCCTTGGCCTCTGCAGTAGGACCGTTCAACTCGTTTTCGGTTTCGGCAAACATCAGCAATACATCCGAATAACGCATCACGACCCAATTGATCCCATATCCTATTTTACCGTTGGCGGCCAGGTTAAGCGCCAGCCAGGCCTGGCTCATCCAGCGCTGATCCCATTTACCGATATTGAACGACAAGGGATTGGTCTGAAACACCTCTTTGGTTTCGCCGGCCGAATTGCTGTACATGGCCTTTGCAACGGTGATATCGCGACGGCTGTCTTTCTGATCGAACGAATAGAAATAATATACGCTGGTATTGACCACATTGGCATTATTGCCATAGCCGTATTTGGGATTGGCATAAAAACGAACTCCCACGCTATAGCCCATTTCTCCGTTCTGCCCGAGTCCTAACGCAACTTCATGTAAGTTCTCGTTGTAGGTGGTTTCAAATTTCAGGCTGTTCAGATTTTTCCACACATTGAGGTAGGAAGGATTCAGCTGATGAATTCCTTTTTCCATGATCTCCCGTGTTTTGGTATTGGCCAGTGTGTAGAATTTACGCCAGTCGCTCCGGCGTTCCATCGGAAATCCCGGTTTGTCGCGCAACGAATAGCCGCCGGCCGACAGACAGATGCGGGCGGTCATTCCTTTTATAAACCCTTTGGTGATGCGTTCGACGGTATAACCTTGTTCGCCAATCCACGGCACGTACTGTTCCGCTTCGAGCAAATCGGCAATGATGTGGTCATAAATCGTATCGCGATCGGTTTTTCCGAGGTATACATTGCTCAGATCGGGCAAGGTAGGTTCGGTTTTAAAGGGTACGTCGCCCCAATGCTTCACCAGTTCGTAATAAGCCATGGCACGCAGGGTAAGCGCTTCGCCCAGGATCATTTTCATTCGCCTGCCGTTTTCTTCTTCCTCCAGCACAGGACTCAACTTGATACCTTCGATCAGCAGATTGGCACGTTCGATCATGCGGTAGATATTGGTCCAGGTAAGTACGCTGTTGCCTGTAGTGGAATAGTAATTCGATACTCCGCGGTTGGTATTCTGATTGTAACTGGTTTCGTCGGCACCTACAAATTCAATGTCCGAATTTGTCGACCAGTTCAGCGAAACGCGCTGTGCATACATATTGGCATCGGCCGACATGGCGTATACTCCCATCAGTACGTCTTCGGCATTGGACACCGACCGATAGACCGTAATATTATCGTATTTCGACGGAGAATAAGTGTCGAGAAAATCTTCGCACGACACGAAGAATACACTTAAAACCAGCAAAACTATTAATTGATATTTTTTCATCTTTCTCTCAATTTAGAATGTTACATTAATACCTGCCACAAACGAACGGGCTTTGGGATAAGCAGAATAGTCGACGCCAGGTGTAAGCGGTGTGCTGCGACGGGTACTTACTTCGGGATCGGGCCCCGTGTAATTGGTCAGAACAAACAGGTTATACCCTGTTGCATAAATCCGGAAGTTCTCCATTTGCAGCTTCCTGGCCAGCTTCTGGGGCAACGAATAACCAAAGGTAAGGTTGTTCAGACGAAGGAACGACCCATCTTCAACAGCCCACGAATGGAACACGGTAGTCGTCATTATCGGATGCCAGATCGACGCATGCTGATTGAGCTCGGCCAAACGAACCGGGTCGCCGTAGGTTCCGTGATACACATTATTACCGGTTGCCGGATCGATTGTCGTAAAGCGGTTGGCCAGACTCATCTCCGAACTCAGGTTCTGATAGCGGCGTGTGAGCAAATACGAGGTATTATCAATTTTATTGGCATTGTAAATATCGTTACCGAACGACCAGTTGAAGAACGCCGAAATATCGAATCCTTTAAAGGTTGAATTAAGGCCGAAACCTCCGGTATGAACCGGATTGGCATTGCCGATCACGGTACGGTCGTCTTCGTTGATTTTACCGTCGGGTACTCCGTCGGGACCCGAAATATCTTTCAGTTTCAAGGCTCCGGGTCCGAAATATTTACCCATGCTGATTAAAGTTGCATTGCTGGGTACACCCGCGTTGAGGTCCCATGACTTGGTAGTTGCATTCCAGGTAAAATCGTTGAACGAATACATACCGTCGGTAACATATCCGTACATCTGTCCAACCGGTCCGCCTTCCTGTACCAGGTAATCGTATTGAGGCTCGGCACTACCGTTCCAACCCGACCCGTACAACTTGAAGTTATTCTCGCCGTTGGAGAATTTGTCGATATTGTTCTTGTTGAACGATATATTGAAGTTGGCCGACAAGGTGAAATCTTTCTTTTCGATAATGTAGGCATTCAATGCCAGCTCGACTCCCCGGTTGGAAGTTTGTCCCACGTTTTGATACTGATACGTATAACCCGAAGCCGAAGGCAGCGGCACAGCTACGATCAGGTCTTTGGTTTTATTCCAATATACCTCCAGCGTACCCGACAAGCGGTGGTTGAACAATCCAAAATCTAATCCTAAGTTCTGCGTAATAGTAGTTTCCCAGGTCAGGTCCAGGTTACGCAAAGTCTGACTGGGTACAATGGCATTTTTAATATTCTCGTTCGGATAATAGGTTTTTGTACGCGTCAAATCCACGTATTCGTAATCCTGACGCCAGTAGGTACCTACACGGCTGTTTCCTACTTCACCGTAACTCAACCGGAATTTCAGGTTCGACAACCAGTCTTTCTGATCGGCAAGAAAAGACTCCTCCGAAGCACGCCAGGCGAATGCGGCGCCCGGGAAGAATCCCCACTTGTTGTTCGGCGAAAAAGCATTTGCCCCGTCTTGACGAGCAGTAAGCGTCAACAAGTATTTGTCGGCAAACGACATATTCAAACGTCCGAAGAACGAACTCAAACGCACAGGTTCGCCAATCGAAGTATAGGTGGGCAGCGGTGTTCCGTTCGACATGGCTGCAAGCACTCCGTCCACCGTTTTATCAACCGGGAAAAATTTCGACAGTGCAGTGGTACGATCGGTTCGCGAATTAGTAATCTCCTGTCCCAGCAACACGTTGAACCGGCCCTGATTCACTTTAAAATCGTAATTCAGGGTGTTCGAAATACTCCACGCCTTACCCACGTCGAACATTTTCTGTGCAACAGGTTGCCCTCCGTTGTCGCGCGAAGTTCCGGTTCCTTGTGTCCATACCTGATCGTCGCGATTCATAATGAAATTATAATTGACATTGCTCGAAACGCGCAAGCCTTTCATTACGTTCCAGTTGATGGCTCCGTTGTACACATTGCTGAATTTGTTTTGAGCACGGTATTCGTTCTTAATCGACAGTACCGGATCGAGCAGCAAACTGGCCGCCTCGGGCGAGTTCAGATTATCATCGTCGTCGAGATTCTGGTCGAAACCGCGCAACCCGCGGGTAGGCGCATACTTCACCACATTTCGCAGCTTGGTAGTGGCCCCCGAACCCGACGATACGCTGGGTCCGTCGATAATCGAATTCGATAAACGCGTACTAAACACAAAATCGAAACTCTTGTTGAGTTTGGTACTTATTTTAAAATTGGCATTGGTACGGCTGAAGGCCGAATTAATCATGGTATAATCCTCGTCGGTTTGCGTCAGACTCAGACTATACTTCGTATCCTTGTTACCGCCAATCAAACTCAGGTTGTAATATTGCTGAACACCGGTATTGTTGAACACTTCGTTCTGCCAGTTGGTACCGGGATCCGATTTATAAATATCGATATCCTGGAAACGGCCGTAGTAATTCTGGAATGCATTTCCCTGATCGAGTTCGTACTGATAGTACACGTATTCGTAAGGCGAAAGCACGTCGATGATGTTGGAAGTGCGTTTCATACCTACATAACTGTTTAAACTCAGCGAAACCTTTCCTTCACGTCCGCTCTTGGTGGTTACCACGATCACCCCGTTGGCGCCCTGTGCACCATAAATCGCTGTCGATGCAGCATCCTTCAGTACGTCGATAGAGGCAATATCGGTAGGAGCGATGTCCGAAATACTGTTCACAATAAAGCCATCGACTACGTACAGCGGCGAGTTATCCTGTGTAATCGAACCTCCTCCACGCACCCGGATCATAATCTCAGCATCGGGCGAACCTTCGGTGGAAGTTACCGTCACCCCTGCCAAACGACCGGTAAGAGCCTGTGCAGTAGAGGTTACCGGAATATCCTTCAGGGCTTTCTCGCCCACCGACGAAACGGCACCCGTCAAATCGGCCTTACGTACCGTTCCATACCCGATTACCACCACATCTTCCAGTACTTTGGTATCTTCTTCCAGGGTCACATTGATAACCGAACCCGTAATTTGTACTTCTTTAGCTTTCATTCCCACATAAGTCACCTGTAAGGTACGTGCCGACGAAGGTACCGAAAGAGTGTACTTACCATTGATATCGGTAATAGTACCCTGCGATCCGCCTTTTACCATTACCGACGCACCGATGACCACCTCTCCGCTCGAATCGGTAACAACCCCGCTCACAGTGCGTTGTTGCGCCATAACCTGAACCGTTGCTACCGTACATAGCAATACGATTCCTAAAAACTTTAAGATTCTTTCCATATACTCATTTTCAAATTATTTCTTGATGATTTTCTGAACATGCTGCATTCCCCGAGCATCGGTGGCACGGACGATATAATGGCCGCTGTGCAACTCTTGCACTCCCAGTTCGGAGACATTGGTTGCACCGGCAACGCGCATACCCATCAGATTCAACACTTCTACATGGCGGTATTCGCGATCGAACATCACCCGGTCGACAACCGGATTGGGATAAACCAGCATCGAACCGGCCTTTACATCGTTCAATCCGGTGAATCCGGCATGTCCGCGCGGATCGCCTACCGATGTAATGCGAGCCGGCAGCATTTCAATTTTAAAATCGGCACCCATCACTACTTCGGTAACCGTAGTGTTGACATCGTAAGCTGTCCAGGCCGTATTCGTCGGCGATGGTTTGATCAACGCATTGATCTTGCCCGGAAACTGATTGCTCATAATCACCGAATTGGTAAGCGATAAAACGGCCGTACTCGAAAGATTGATGGCTCCCTTTACAATGGTATCGGCCGCAGCAACGCTTTTGGGGAAATACATCAAGGTATTGCTGATGCTTAGTTTCGACCCTTCGATTGCTTTGCTCAGTCCAACCACATCTTTGTTGCCTTTTAAGTCGCAATTGTAAATAGTGACCTTATCCATCACGAACTCAAACGGCATGGTAGCTTCTTCGGAATACACAATTCCTCCCAGGGCATCGACAAAAGTAGAATTGGTAATGCTTATTTTCGATACTTTTGCAGTCTTAAGACCAATGGTAGCATAACCCGAATTAACCGAACTCACATTCTTTACCGTAACATTGTCGATCGTCACCTCGCCAATGGTAGCTATATTGGTGGTGTTATCGGCGCGGATAAGTCCGCGTCCCAGGTTCGACACTTCGCAATTGGTAATACGGATAAAATCGATCGCCGCTACTTCGGTAACGGCCTGAATCCCGTATTTACTATCGGAATGGGTTTCCGATCCATCGGCATCGTAATAAAATTTCAATCCATCGAGATGAACCGATCCTCCGTTTTTCAATAAAATACCCAATTTCAGCATGGGCTTTTTCGATAAACCCGGGGCAGCCTTAATCGTGATTTTTTTGGCAATGCTCAAGGTGGTCTGAACCAGCTCGGTATCGGCCTGGCCAATAACAATCACATCGCCATCGGCAGCCGCATCGACAGCTGTTTTCAGTTCTTCCGAAGTGTTGACGGTGGTTTCGGCAGCATAGGTACCCAGGCTAAAAGCGGCAACCACTACCGCGAGGAGTAAAAATCGACGTCTCATAATATTAAATTTTAAATGTTTGTTTTATTGTTTGATAAATTTGGTTACAAACGGATGCTGAAATCCGGAGTGCACTACCTGAAGCAGGTAAGTGCCCTGAGCAAAATGGCTCAGCGGCATGGGATAGAACACTGCCAAAGGCTCGTGAAAATGCACCATCCTACCCGTGAGGTCGGTTACTCTCACCTGCTGCATCGGCTGTTCCGACTCCAGCAGGATCTCCTGCTCCATGCGACGGACGATCACCTTCGAAGCATTCGGCAACGGTGATTCGACCGACACGGTGATGGCATCCCTGTTTTGCTCCGCGGTAATATCCTCAACAAGCGAGTTGAGGTACATTTCGATGAACGTATAACCCGAATCGTGTGTATCGTTGGCAGTTTTGCCCGGAAAATAGGTTTCGAGCCATCCGTCGGGGATACCATCGGCATTGCTGTCGGTAACCGGGTCGCCACCGGCCAGCACCGGCCAGGGAGTCCAGTCGGACGGGGCACCGGACGGACGGATATCGGTTTCGGAATCGATAATTCCGTTTTTCGGATACGATGTACTTTTCCAGTTAATGGTAGTGGCGGTAGTAAGCGTTTCGTTGCCAATCACGGTTCCCGCCGGATAGGTCACCGTTCCTTTACCGTTGTAAGGCGATAATCCTTTGAACGCAGCTGTTCCCGTGCGGGTTTCATGCACGATACGGGCATCGTGCGCATCGCGCCGGAGACTGGCTCCGGCATAGGCCAGCACTTTTTCGTAGGCTGTTGAAGCCAGATGAGTGGTGACTTCGCCGGTTGCAAAAGGAAGCTCTGTTTTGAGGGCCGCTTTTTCGGCAGCCGTTATATTATAGGCCGAATTGATCTGGTTATACACACCATAATTCCAGTTATGCTGGGTGGCGTTGAGACAGATAGTCTTATCGGCTGTCGAAGTACTGGTGGATGCATCCACGATATTGCCCTCGATAAAAAATTTACCGAACTTATTATTGATCGGATAAAACGAATCGGAACTCGGCAGACCGGTTTTCTTATCGATCGCAATAATGCGGGCACGATTGGTACCCGATGCAGTGGCCGGACCCGGCTTATAATAATTGTTTACAATATTAACATTCATGGCTTCGGCACCATAGCAACCCACCCCGGCCCAGTTGTAGATTACACAATTCCGCATATCGACATATTCCTGTCCCTGCGTGGTGGAGCCCGGCCCGAATCTCGGAGTGCGGCTATCGTTGTGAGCCATCAGGTTGTGATGAAAGCTTGCGTTTTTCCCGCCCCAGATGCCACCGTACCCGTGCGGCCCTTTCGAATGCTTGGCCAGCCGGAGGCTTTCGGCGATGATACTCCATTGCAGGGTAATATTTTCTCCTTCATACAACGATACACATTCGTCGGTACTCCAGCTGAACGAACAATGATCGATGATAATATTCTTATAACGCCGGCTACCCATCACATCGGCACCATCGGCACTGGTAACACGCTCCTGCCCCATGCGGAAACGTAAGTAGCGGATAATAACGTTATTGGCGCTGATGGTTACAGGTTGACCGGCCACCGCCACTCCGTCGCCGAGAGCCGATTGCCCGGCAATGGTTACATCGCCTCTGGAAATGGAAAGAGGAGAGTTGAGCCAGATCGTACCCGCTACCCGGAATAGAATGGTGCGTGCACCCGTTTGCGAAAGACACCAGCGCAACGAACCTTCGCGGGTTGCTGCATTTCCGGTATTACTGTCGCCCAGATTGGTCACAAAATATACCGTACCTCCCCGGCCACCGGTCGTAAACCGGCCGTGCCCTTCGGCTCCGGGAAATGCGGGAAGTTGCGACCATAGAGTTATCGATGCACTTAGTGCCAGCAGTAAAAAAAATGTTTTTTTCATGGATTTTTCCGACTCGTTTTCTGAATGCAATGTTACACAATTTAATGCATTTTAAGTGTGGATTAATTGGCGCAATTAGGGGGACAAATTAATTCACCCGCAACAAATCTGTTAAAATCCACAGGATTTGATAAAAAGTTCACCCGCCGGGCAAGCCCGCCACGCCCTAAAGCCGGCGGGACAGGACATGCTACGGCCGGCTTTAGGGCATTAAAAAAAGGGAAACCTCCACGGCTTCCCTTTTCTTATTAAGTATTGATTTCAGAAACTTTTTCTGCTTCTTTTTTCAGGTTTATTTCGTTACCCTTTTCGTCGTAAAACTTGAACTGAAGAAATCCGAGCATCTGGGAAGCAACAAATTTACAACCCATGCCGTATTTACTTTTCCATTTCCATATCTGCGATACAATGCCTTTAGAGATATAGGCTTCGATGTACGGATGAATATGGAGCTTAAATTTTTTAATTTTTAAAACATTAACTACATAATCGATTTTCTCTTCCAGCTGATCGATAAACAGAATGGAAGGTTGCATTTGGCCGGTGCCAAAGCAGGTCGGACATTTTTCCTCGATATTGATATCGGTTGCCGGGCGTACACGCTGACGCGTCATTTGCATCAGCCCGAATTTACTCAACGGAAGGATATTATGCTTGGCCCTGTCGTTACTCATTGCTTCCCGCATCCTGTCGTAGAGCTTTTGCTTGTTTTCGTTTTCGTGTAAATCGATAAAATCGACCACGATAATGCCTCCCATATCCCTGAGACGTAATTGACGGGCTATTTCATCAGCAGCAGCCAGATTCACCTCGAGCGCGTTGCCTTCTTGTCCGGCAGCCAGTTTCGAGCGGTTTCCGCTGTTCACATCAATGACGTGCAGCGCCTCGGTATGTTCAATAATCAGATAGGCTCCGCTTTTAAAAGAAACTGTTTTACCAAAAGCCGATTTCACTTGCTTGGTAATCCCGAAATGATCAAAGATCGGGGTGTCGTCCTTGTAAAGCTTTACGATATCTTTCTTGTCCGGAGCTATCAACTCCACATAATCTTTCACCTCTGTGAAAATATCGGGGTCGTTGACATGAATGTTGTTGAAATTGGCGTTGAATAAATCTCTAATTATTCCCACCGTGCGACCTAATTCCTCTAAAATCAGCGAAACTCCTTTCGAATGTTGCAGTTTCATGCAAGCTTCTTCCCATCGTTTCACCAAAATTTTCAGTTCATTGTCGAGTTCGGCAACCCGCTTCTGTTCTGCAACTGTTCGTACGATTACTCCGAATCCTTTCGGTTTTATACTCTGAATAAGTTGCTTCAGACGGATCCGTTCCTCTTCCGATTCGATTTTTTGCGATACCGACACCTTGTCGGCAAACGGAATCAAAACCAGAAATCGTCCTGCAATCGATATCTCGGCCGTGAGCCGCGGACCTTTTGTAGAGATGGGCTCTTTGGCCACCTGAACAAGTATTTCCTGCCCGGGCTTCAGCACATCGGCTATCGCACCGTTTTTATCGATCTCAGGAAAATGTTTAGCCTTTTGCATTGCGGGTGCTTTTTTACGGTCGCTCAGCACCTGCGTTGTAAAATTCTGTAGGGTATTGAAATTGGAACCTAAATCAAGATAGTGCAGAAAAGCGTCTTTTTCGAAACCAACATCCACAAATGCTGCATTCAAACCGGGCATCAGTTTCTTAACCTTACCCAGGTAGATATTACCTACCGCGAAATTAGCCTCACGGCTTTCACGGTTGTATTCCACCAGTCGTTTGTTTTCCAGCAGCGCAATTGAAATCTCGGATGCTTGTACATCTACTACAAATTCGCTGTTCACTTTTTCTTAATTTTAATGTTTTTTTGTTTACGCTTAAACAAAAAACAAACTTAAAGTCTGATCGTTCTGTCTTTAAGTTTGTTTTCAGTACTTGTCGTTGAAGACTTTCAGACCTTATTTCTTTTTATGTCTGTTTTTTCTCAGTCTTTTTTTACGCTTGTGCGTCGCCATTTTATGACGTTTTCTTTTCTTTCCGCTTGGCATAGTGATGAATGTTTTGTTGAATGTTGTTATTTAACTACGCTTACAAATGTCTTTGCCGGTTTGAACGACGGAATTTTATGCGCAGGAATGATGATTGTTGTATTCTTCGAAATGTTACGAGCGGTCTTTTCAGCTCTTTCTTTGATAACGAAACTACCAAATCCTCTCAAATATACGTTTTCGTTATTGGCGAGGGACTCCTTAATGGTCTCCATGAAAGCCTCTACCGTTGCCAACACCGACGCTTTGTCAATGCCTGTGTTCTTGGCAATTTCATTAACAATGTCTGCCTTTGTCATGATTCTACTCTTTTTTTATTTTGTTAGTAATATTTTTATTTGATTTTTTCTTTTCAATTTTCGGACTGCAAATATATTGCTTTTTATTCTGATACAAAAACATTTGAGTCATTTTTTTTGATTAATTGACTGTTTTTTTTCACTTTAACTCATTCGCTTTATTAATGTATAACTATCTGCATTTTTTGCCGCTTGTCACCCGTTTGAAATTTATCGTATACAAAATTCTTAAAATTCCGCAGCAATTTTTGATTTTTATTTATCAAACTAAGAAAAATACACTACTTTTGCACAGATTTTAAGATTAGGTTATAAAAACTTGTGTTTAATATGAAGCATGTTATTGAGCCGGTCGATCGCGATCTTCTCATAAGCGAACTCACTGCGAGTAAGTTTCTCCGACCCACCAACAAAGCCGGAAACAAGATTTATATTGTTACGGCCCACGACTCCCCTCACATAATGCGTGAAATCGGCCGGTTGCGTGAGCTATCGTTTCGCTCGGGAGGTGGGGGTACCGGCGAGGAGATCGATACGGATAAATACGATTTCCTGGAGAAGCCCTACAAGCAACTGATTGTATGGGATCCCGACAATCTTCAGATTATCGGAGGATATCGCTTCCTGGAAGGATCGCTGGTTCAGATAGGGCCCAACGGTCAACCTGAATTCGTGATGTCGCATCTTTTCACTTTCAGTCAGCGGTTTATCGACCATTATATGCCCTACACCATTGAATTGGGCCGGGCGTTTGTACAGCCCGATTATCAAAGCACCCGCATGGGAATGAAGAGTCTGTTTGCGCTCGATAATTTGTGGGACGGCCTGGGAGCATTGATCCATACGGTGAAAGGCGCCAAGTATTTTATAGGGAAAGTAACCATGTACAACAGCTTCCCTGTGGTTGCACGGGAGTCGATTTACGCCTATCTTAACAAGCATTTTGCCGATACCGAAGGCCTGATCGTTCCTAAACGTCCGGTCTTCGTAAGCGACGAAATGCAGCGGAAATCGGGCGGATTCCTCACCGAGAATAATCCGGCCGACGATTACAAACTGCTGATCAAGGCCGTGCGTAACGAGGGTGAAAACATCCCTCCCCTGTTCAATGCCTACATAGGACTTTCCGATACCATGAAGATTTTCGGGTACACAATCGACCACGACTTCGGATCGGTGTACGAAACCGGAATGATGGTGACGATGGACGATCTGCACCCCGCCAAGCAACAACGCTATATTCAGCCCTACATCGATTACCTGCGAAAACTGATCGACGAGCAAAAGGAAGCGCGCAGGTTGCTGCGTGAAGAAAAGGCAAAACTTCGTGAGGCACGCCTGAAAGAAAAAGAAGCCCGGAAAAGCGGTCAGAAAAACAAGAAATAGGTCCCGGCCGAGTTCCGGAAACAAAAATAAGAAGCTGTCCCCAATTAGAAATTAAGTCTCCGGGAATTGAATATTCGGATTTGTTCCCGGATAGGTATCCGAATAAAAAGAGGGTGAAATCACAATGTGATTTCACCCTCTTTTTTGTGCGGCTGAAGGGACTCGAACCCCCACGCCTCTCGGCACCAGATCCTAAGTCTGGCGCGGCTACCAATTACGCCACAGCCGCGTTTTTGTGCGTAAGCGGGTGCAAAGATAATAAAACTTTCCGACTAACCAATTTTTTTATTACTTTTGCGCTTCCATTTAAAAAACCATTTGTAAGGTAAAATTATGATTAAAATTACATTTCCCGACAGTTCTGTCCGTGAATTCAATCCCGGAGTCACAGGGCTTCAGGTGGCTGAAAGTATCAGCCCCCGTCTTGCACAGGATGTGCTATCCGTAACCGTAAACGATCAGCTGTGGGACCTCACCCGTCCTATCACCGCCGACGCTGCAATAAAGTTGCACAAGTGGGACGATGAGGAAGGAAAACATGCCTTCTGGCATTCGTCGGCTCACCTAATGGCCGAAGCGCTCCAGGAATTGTACCCTGGTATTAAGTTCGGTATCGGACCCGCCATCGAAAACGGTTTCTATTACGATGTCGATCCGGGTACGGCCGTGATCAAGGAAGGCGATTTGCCGGTCATTGAAGCAAAAATGATGGAACTGGCGGCCCGGAAAGTCGCTTACCTGCGCAATGATATCACGAAAGCCGATGCGTTGAAAAAATTCCGCGACAAAGGCGACGAATATAAAGTCGAACTCATCAACGACCTGGAAGATGGTACCATCACACTTTATACACAGGGGAATTTTACCGATTTGTGCCGCGGTCCGCATTTGCCCAGCACTGCCGAAATTAAGGCTATCAAACTGTTGAGTGTAGCCGGCGCTTACTGGCGGGGCGACGAGAAACGGAAAATGCTGACCCGGATCTACGGTATCACCTTCCCGAAAAAGAAGATGCTCGACGAATACCTGGTGCTGCTGGAAGAAGCTAAAAAGCGCGACCACCGGAAAATCGGTAAAGAACTGGAGTTGTTTGCCTTCTCCGAAACCGTGGGTAAAGGTCTGCCGCTTTGGTTGCCCCGCGGAACCGCCCTCCGCCTTCGCCTCGAGGATTTTCTGAAAAAAATTCAGCGACGGTTCGAATACCAGCAGGTCATGACTCCGCACATCGGGAACAAACAATTGTACGTTACTTCGGGACATTATGCCAAATACGGTAAGGATTCGTTCCAACCCATCCATACGCCCGAAGAAGGCGAGGAATACCTCCTCAAACCGATGAACTGTCCGCACCATTGCGAAATCTATAAAGTGAAACCCCGTTCGTATAAGGACCTTCCGTTGCGTATGGCCGAGTTCGGAACCGTTTATCGTTACGAACAAAGCGGTGAACTCCACGGACTTACCCGCGTACGCTCTTTCACCCAGGACGATGCTCATATTTTCTGTCGCCCCGAACAGCTGAAAGAGGAATTCCTCAAGGTAATGGATATTATTTTCATTATTTTCAAGGCGCTGGATTTCGAAAATTTTGAAGCTCAGATTTCATTGCGCGATCCTTCGAATAAAGAAAAATACATCGGCTCCGACGAAAACTGGGAAAAAGCCGAAAGTGCGATCGTGGAAGCCTGCCGGGAAAAAGGATTGAAAGCCCGGGTAGAACTGGGCGAAGCTGCTTTCTACGGCCCCAAACTCGACTTCATGGTGAAAGATGCCATTGGTCGCCGGTGGCAGCTGGGTACTATCCAGGTGGACTACAACCTGCCCGAACGCTTCGAACTCGAATATACCGGCGAGGACAATATGAAGCATCGTCCGGTCATGATTCACCGGGCACCTTTCGGTTCGATGGAACGTTTCGTAGCTGTATTAATCGAACATACCGCCGGCAAATTCCCGCTGTGGCTTACTCCCGACCAGGTGGTAATCCTGCCGATCAGTGAGAAATTCAACGAGTATGCTTACGACATTGCAAAACAACTGAACCTGAAAGACATCCGTGTTCAGATTGACGACCGCAACGAGAAAATCGGCCGAAAAATCCGCGATAATGAATTGAAACGTATTCCCTATATGCTTATCGTAGGCGAAAAAGAAGCTGAAAACCGGGAGGTTTCGGTTCGTCGTCAGGGCGAAGGCGATAAAGGCACCATTAAAGTGGAAGATTTCATCAAAATGGTAAACGACGAAGTCGAAAGCATGATGAATGCTGCGTCGGCGGAATAAGAAAAGCCGACCGGTATTGTCAGGATTTCACCCCCCTTACAGAGCTTTTACTTGTTTTGAAAGCTCTGTAAGGGGGGTGAAGTTGTAAGCGGTGTTGCGAGAAGCTACGACAACATTTCAACGCCCACCCACTTTATTTCTTCCAGAATGTAGGCGTAAACAATACCAGCACCGTAAACAACTCGAGGCGCCCCAGCAACATTACAAACGATAAAAACCATTTGCTGAATTCCGGAACCGCAGCAAAATTTCCTGCAGGGCCTACCAATCCTAACCCCGGCCCTACTCCACCCAAACAAGTAATCATACCTCCGATCGACTCCATAAAAGGCATTCCCGACAGGGTTAACACCAGTATTCCGACACCGATGGTAAATAAATACAAAATCACAAACGCAAGTACCTTGGTAATTACATCGGCCTGAACAATTTTACCGTTGTACTTGACCGGCACCACAGCATTGGGATGAATAAGCTTCTGAAACTCGTAGTAACAATATTTAGCAGCCAGCACTACCCGCACCATTTTCATCGCTCCACTGGTCGAACCGGCCGAAGCGCCGGTTATCATGGCAAACAACAGGATGATCCAGGTAAAGGTCGACCAACTCATATAATCGACGGTTGCAAATCCTGTAGTGGTAATCGTAGAAGTGACATTGAAAAATGCATTTCGCCAGGCCAGTTCCAAAGCCGACCACGAAAAGCCGGAAGTAAAATCGATCAACGACACGGCAACCACTATCGAAAACAACAGCAATAACGATAAATAGGTTTTCAATTCTTCGTTTTCAATTATCTTCGAAAATTTCGTTTTAAAGCCAAAATAATACAAACTGAAATTGACGCCCGAAAGCATCATAAACACAGCAATTACATAGTGTATGTAGGCCGAATCCCAATAGGCCACACTCGCCTGCTTGGTCGAGAAACCACCCGTGGCCACCGTACCGAACGAATGGCAAACCGCATCGAACCAACCCATGCCTCCGGCACGAAGCAGTACCGTCTCGGCAACCGTAAGCGTTACATAAATCAACAATAACCGCTTGGCTGTTTCGGCAACCTTGGGATGAATTTTATCGGTGGTAGGACCCGCCGATTCGGTGGCAAACAATTGAGCTCCACTACTGCCAAAAACCGGCAACATGGCCAGCGACATCACGATGATCCCCAATCCGCCCATCCAATGGGTCAGACTCCTCCAAAAAAGAATGCTGAAGGGCAATGCTTCAATATTATTCAAGATGGACGCACCGGTGGTCGTAAAGCCCGAAATAGTTTCGAAAAAAGCGTCTTCAACTGCAGGGATACTACCTGTAAAAAGATAAGGTAACATTCCCACCACCGAGAATAAAACCCATACCATGGTCACTATCAGCGAGCCTTCTCTCCGGCCTATTAGCGGTGGTGCGTTTTTTCCCGAAACGACAGCTGCCATACCGGTTACCAGGGCTATCGAACCGCTTAACAACAACCAACGGGGATCCTCTTTGTAGTAAAATGCAACAAGCGAAGTCAACAACAATGCGGTTGCCTCGACCAACAACAATATTCCAAAAAAACGGAATATGAGCTTAAAATTAAAGTCTTTCTTCATATTGAAGACTTTTTAAAATTTATTTTTTCCAGAAAACGGGCGTAAAAATCACCAACACGGTAAATAATTCCAAACGGCCTACCAACATCACGATCGAAAGAAACCATTTCGAGAACGCCGGAATTTCAGAAAAACTATAAGCTGGCCCTATACTTCCTAGACCAGGTCCGACATCGCTGATACAAGTCACCATCCCCCCCAGTGATTCAAGAAAGCCCATGCCGCTGCCGGCAAGAACGACCGTACCAATAATAATCACTAAAATATAAATGAGAATGAATGCCAATACTTTTGTAATGACATCCTCGCGCACGATCGAACCATTGTAACGCACAGGAAATACGGCATTGGGGTGAATAATACGCTTGAATTCGTAATAGGCATATTTAACGACCAATAGCACACGCACCAGCTTCATACCTCCGGCAGTCGAACCTGCCGACGCTCCGATGAGCATAGTGATAAGCGCCAGTACCCAGGCCAGCGGCTCCAGTTGCATATAATCGACACTACCATATCCGGTAGTGGTAATCAGCGAAACCACGGTAAATAAACTGTCGCGTATCATTTTTTCAATTCCATGCACACTGGAAAATGTGTCGGGCCCTGCCATAGTAGTCGCTAGAATCGCAGTAAAAACCAATACGATAAGAGCATAAAACTTCAACTCCTGATTCGTCGAAACCTTGTCAAAATTACGTTTGATAAAGAAATAAAACAAGGTGAAGTTCACACCGGCCAGAAACATGAACAGAATCAGAATATAATGAATAAAGGGCGAATCCCAATGGCCCGCACTCAGCTGCTTGGTCGAAAACCCACCGGTAGCCATGGTAGTAAATGCGTGATTCATGGCATCGAACCATCCCATACCCGCTACTTTCAACAGCAAAAATTCGGCAATTGTAAGTACAATATAAATTGCCAGCAAGCGCTTGGCGGTCTCACTCATTTTGGGATGAATTTTATCCTTGGTCGGACCCGTTGCCTCGGCCGAAAAAAGTTGAACCGACGAAAATCCGAAAATGGGCAACAAAGCCATCGAAATTACGATGATCCCCAATCCGCCGATCCATTGCGTCAGACTACGCCAGTATAAAATACTATACGGATGCGCTTCAATATTATTGAGGATCGACGCTCCGGTAGTCGTAAATCCCGACATCGTTTCAAAAAAAGCATCGGTTACCGAGGGTATACTCCCCGATATCAGATAGGGCAACATGCCCACTGCCGAAAAAACCAGCCAGATGGAAGTCACAATTACCGAGCCTTCACGACGACCGATAACCGGATTGGCATTCCGGCCCAACACCATTGCCAAACCTCCTGCCAAGGCCGAAATACCTGCACTCGACAGGAAAGTAATTTCCTGCATCTCGCTATAATACCACGAAACCAGTACGGCGGTCAACAGGAAAGCACTTTCAAATAGCAGCAATGCTCCCGTGATACGAAGTATAAACCGATGATTGAAGTCGCGATACATTATTGAAAAAAGTTCTCCAGTTTACGGATCGCTGAAGCCACACAGAAACAAATCACATGATCGTCGGGCTGAATAACCGTGTCGCCCGACACGATGAATCCTTCCCCGTTACGTACATACCCGCCGATATTAACATTGGCCGGCAGACGAAGGTCTTTAATCCTGGAACGTATTATTTTCGAACTGCTCTTAGCTACAAATTCGACCACCTCGGCATCGGCCGAAGTCAAGGTACGTACATCCAACACATCGGCGTCGAGCGTTAACTGATAAATATAGCTGGCAGCTATCATCTTTTTGTTGATTACCGTACCGATATCCATACTTTCGGCCAACATGATGTAATCGATGTTCTCGACTTCGGCAACGGTTTTCTTCACTCCCAATCGTTTGGCAGCCATGCAGGCCAGAATATTGGCTTCCGAATTGGAAGTGACGGCAATAAACGCATCGGTTTCGTGAATCCCCTCATCGCGCAGCAATTCGAGGTTGCGCGCGTCGCCGTTTATAATCAGCGCACGGTTGCATCGCTCGGCCAACAAATAGCTTCGTTCGATATCCTTCTCTAAAATTTTAACATTAATAGATGCGGGCAAGGATTGAGCTGTTTTTTGCGCAATACGGCTGCCTCCCATAATCATCGCACTGCTGATCTTATGATCGACCTTGCCTGCCTGGTCGCGTACGAAGTTTATATTTTCGGGGCGTGCAATAAAGTATACGATATCATTGGCCATAATCTCGTCGGCGCCTCCGGGAATGATAGTGGTATTATTCCGCTTGATAGCCACTATGCGGTAACGACGGTGATCGAAAAATCCGCTCATGAACTTTTTACCCACGATCAGGGCATTGTCGCGCACCTTGATCCCCAACAATATCAACTCTCCGTTACAAAAACTCAGGTTCTGACGCAACCAGGTAATCTCAAGCGAGGTGACGATTTCCTGAGCGGCCAGCATTTCAGGATAAATCAGGTAATCGACGCCCAACTTCTTGAAAAACTCCTTATTCTGAGGTTGCAGGTATTCCGGATTGTCGATTCTGGCAAGTGTTTTCTTGGCGCCCAGGTTGTCGGCAATCATACAGGCAGTCATGTTTACACTTTCAAGCGGTGTGACGGCGATAAATAAATCGGCGTCCTGCGAACCGGCCTCACGCAGGTCTTTTATCGAATTCGGAAGTCCGGTTCGTGTCATCAGATCGTAATTGGCATCCAGATCACGTAACCGTTCGGGATCTTCGTCCATCAACGTGATATCGATATGCTCTTTGGCCAGTAATTTTGCCAGGTGAGTACCCACTTCGCCTGCTCCAACTATAACAATTTTCATTTCCAGTCCCTTATTAAAAAAACTTACGCTACAATTTCACGAATTACCCGCTCGATACCGTCGGCATCCAGCCCGATTTCGGCATACAACTCCTCCGGTGTACCATGCTCGATAAACCGGTCGGGAACGCCCATACGACGCACTTTCACCTCCAGATTCGAATCGGCGAAATACTCCAGGACGGCCGAACCGAATCCTCCGTTGATAACTCCATCCTCTATCGTTATCACTTGCGAATATTCACCTGCTATTTCCCGCAGAAGATGAGTATCCAAGGGTTTCAAAAACTTCATGTCGTACAAGCCTATCCTCACATCCAGCCCGGCTTCTACCTTTTTAATTGCTTCGAGCGCCGGATTGGCCATCACGCCAATGGTGACCACCGCCAGCTTATCTCCTTTCTTCAGGCATTCGCCCTTTCCTATTTCGGTCGCTTCCATCTCGTTCCGCCAGTCGATCAGATACCCTTTTCCGCGCGGATAGCGGATCACAAACGGACCTAAAGCGGCTTGCTGAACCGTAAACATCAGGTTACGAAGTTCATGCTCGTTGCGGGGAGCTGCAATGGTAATATTCGGTATACAACGCATATAAGCCAGATCGAAAACGCCGTGATGGGTGGCTCCGTCGGAGCCTACCAGCCCTGCCCGGTCGAGGCACATAATCACATTCAGCTTCTGAAGCGCCACATCGTGGATGATACTGTCGTAGGCCCGCTGCATAAACGACGAATATACATTACAAAACGGAATCATGCCTTCCTTTGCCAAACCCGCCGAAAACGTAACGGAATGGGCTTCGGCAATTCCCACATCGTATACCCGCTGCGGAATTTCCTTCTGCATGATATTCATAGAGCAACCCGAAGGCATCGCCGGCGTAATCGCCACGATTTTTTCGTTCGAACGTGCCAATTCCAGCAGGGTTTCGCCAAACACCGTCTGAAACAGCGGAGCCGAAGGCTGATCGGAACCTTTTTTCCGAGTGCCCGATGCCGGATCGAACTGCCCCGGGGCATGCCATTCGGTAGCCGAATTCTCGGCAGGAGTATAGCCCTTTCCTTTGGTTGTGATACAATGCAACACCTTCGGACCTTTGAAATCCTTGATTTGTTCGAGTACCCGTACCAGGTTTTCAACATCATGACCATCCACAGGACCAAAATAACGGATATTCAACCCTTCGAAAATATTACTCTGGTGGGTGAGTGTCGCTTTCAAACTATTCCCCAGCAATTGTACCTTTTTCTTCGCATTATCGCTCATCAGCCCGAACCGGCGCAATGCACGGTAGGTCTTATACCGCACCTTGTTATAGGTAGCCGATGTGGTAAGATCCACCAGGTATTGGGTGATACCGCCGTGTACAGGATCGATCGCCATCTGATTATCGTTGAGCACGATCAGTAAATCGTTCTTGTCCATCGAAGTATTGTTTAATCCTTCGAAAGCCAATCCGCCCGTCATCGATCCGTCGCCGATCACCGCAACAATTTTGCGCCGATCTTCTTTCTTCATCAGCGCAGCCACCGACATCCCCAGGGCAGCCGATATCGAGGTCGAAGCATGTCCTACCCCGAAGGCGTCGTATTCGCTCTCGAATATCGATGGAAAACCACAGATCCCGCCCAGTTTGCGATTGGTGTGAAACCTATCGCGGCGGCCGGTGAGAATCTTATGACCGTAAGCCTGATGACCGACATCCCATACTATACGGTCGTAGGGCGTATTAAATACATAATGCAGCGCAACCGTAAGTTCCACGCTGCCAAGGTTCGAACCTAAATGTCCGGGATTACGCGACACCTCATCAATTATAAAATCACGAAGTTCGTTACAAACCACTTGCAATTCTGTTCGGGATAGCTGCTTCAAATCATCCGGAGAATCAATCTTATATAAATATCGGTAATCCTTCTTTTCCATTTAGTATCAAAATCATTTTAGCCGACAAAAATAACATAATTTTTCGGTATATTGTTTATTTGCGCTTTTTTCCAAAAACGTGCAACAGAATAAGAAAATGTAAGGAAAACAGCCCTAAAAAATACAATCTACCATAAAATCTGATTTTTTTTCGAGAAACTATTTGAATTTTAAATTTTTCGCTCTATCTTTGCAGCCGAAACAATACGAAAACAATGACAACAAATTTTTTCAGCTCTATTCTCGTGCTCGTCGTGGAACTTTTGGTCAACAATCAAGGGTGAGGACGGTTGCATACGTAAGTTTGAAAAAAACAATGTTATAGAAAACCTTTCTCACCGACAATGAGAGAGGTTTTTCGCTTTTAAAAAATGTACACGATGAAAAATGTTTTAAGAAGTCAGACCAGCACTGCCGGCCGTAAAATGGCAGGAGCCAGAGCACTTTGGAGAGCCAATGGAGTTACCGACCAGCAATTCGGGAAACCCATCATTGCCATTGCCAACTCGTTTACACAGTTTGTTCCCGGCCATGTTCACCTCCACGATATCGGGCAGAAAGTGAAAGCAGAAATTGAAAAACTGGGTTGTTTTGCCGCCGAGTTCAATACCATCGCTGTCGACGACGGCATAGCCATGGGCCACGACGGAATGCTGTATTCGCTGCCTTCGCGCGACCTCATCGCCGACAGCGTCGAATATATGGTCAACGCCCATAAAGCCGATGCCCTGATTTGCATATCCAATTGCGACAAAATAACTCCGGGCATGCTCATGGCGGCCATGCGGCTGAATATCCCTACCATTTTTGTATCGGGCGGCCCCATGGAAGCGGGCGAACTCGATGGTAAGCAACTCGACCTGGTGGATGCTATGGTACAGGCTGCCGACGACACCGTTTCCGACGAACAGGTACAACGAATCGAAAGTGCGGCCTGTCCAACCTGCGGATCGTGCTCGGGCATGTTTACAGCCAACTCCATGAACTGCCTCAACGAAGCCATCGGACTGGCGCTGCCGGGCAACGGGACCATCCTGGCCACCCATGCCAACCGCGAACAGCTCTTCATGAAGGCAGCGAAACAAATTGTGGAGAATGCTTACAAATACTACCGCGACGGCGACGACACCGTACTTCCCCGCACCATTGCCACTAAAGATGCATTTAAAAATGCCATGGTGCTCGACATTGCCATGGGAGGCTCCACCAATACCATCCTGCATATACTGGCCATTGCCCACGAAGCCGGAGTGGACTTCACCATGGACGATATCGATGCCCTGTCGCGTAAAACTCCCTGCCTGTGTAAGGTAGCGCCGAATTCCGAAAAATACCACATTCAGGATGTCAACCGTGCCGGTGGAATACTCGGTATCCTGGCCGAATTAAGTAAAGGCGGATTACTCAATACGAATGTTTTCCGTGCCGATGGAAATACGCTGGCGCAAGCGATCGGGCAATACGACATCACCCGCGCCGATGTGTCGGAAGAGGTGCGGCAGCTTTACAAAAGCGCACCGGCTCATCGGTTCAACCTGGTGATGGGTTCACAACATACCTATTATAAAGAACTCGACACCGACCGCAGCAAGGGTTGCATCCGCGATATGGAGCATGCCTACACGGTGGATGGCGGCCTGGGAATACTGAAAGGAAACCTGGCGCCCGACGGCTGCGTGGTAAAAACGGCCGGAGTGGACGAGAAAATCTGGAAATTCACCGGCCCGGCAAAAGTATATACCTCGCAGGATACTGCCTGTTACGGTATTTTGAGTGGTGAAGTGGTAGCCGGCGACGTAGTGGTAATCACACACGAAGGGCCCAAGGGCGGACCCGGCATGCAGGAAATGCTCTATCCTACCTCCTATCTAAAAGCCCGCCATCTGGGAGCCCAATGTGCTCTTATTACCGACGGACGCTTCTCGGGAGGAACCTCGGGATTATCCATCGGGCATGTATCGCCCGAAGCGGCATCGGGAGGAAATATCGGTCTTATTAAAACCGGCGATCCGATTGAAATCGATATTCCCGCACGTTCGATTAAAATTTTAATAAGCGATGAAGAATTAACGGCCCGGAGGCAGGCCGAACTGGCACGCGGAAGCGAAGCGTTCAAACCTGCCGACCGTAACCGAGTCGTCAGCAAGGCCCTGAGAGCATATGCCTCCATGGTCAGCTCGGCCGACAAGGGGGCGATACGAATGATTGATTAACAAGCTCTCATGGGCCCTCTATCCGGTTTCGCAATTATCTAAATTACAAACTTCTTCTCTCAGCAACTCACTAAAATGGAAAAACAAAAAATAACAGGAGCAAAAGCATTGATTGAATCGATGCTTAAAGAAGGCGTTGACACCATCTTCGGATATCCCGGCGGCGCGATTATGCCCGCTTTCGATGCCTTGTACGATTACGACAAACAATTGAATCATATACTGACCCGCCACGAACAGGGAGCGGCACATGCCGCCCAGGGCTATGCCCGGGTGTCGGGCAAAGTGGGAGTATGCCTGGTTACCTCGGGGCCGGCAGCAACCAATACGGTTACCGGAATCAGCGATGCCATGCTCGATTCGACCCCTATGGTGGTGATTACCGGCCAGGTGGGTGCAGCCTTACTGGGAACCGATGCGTTTCAGGAAATCGACGTAGTAGGCATCACTCAACCCATCACCAAATGGGCCTATCAGATTCGTCGTGCCGAGGATATTCCGTGGGCAGTGGCGCGTGCTTTTTACATCGCCCGTACCGGCCGTCCGGGACCTGTAGTGCTCGACATCACCAAAAACGCTCAATTCCAGGAATTTGAATTCGAATACAAACCCATTACCCATATCCGGAGCTATATACCCATTCCGGAAGTAGACCCCGTACAGGTAAAGGTGGCTGCCGATCTTATTAATTCGGCCCAAAGGCCCTATGCCTTAGTGGGACAGGGAGTACTGCTTTCCGAAGCCGAAGCCGAGCTGAAGGCATTTCTTGAAAAAGCCGATATTCCTGCTGCATGGACCCTGCTGGGTGCCTCGGCAATGCCCACCGATTTTCCGCTGAATGTCGGCTTCCTGGGAATGCACGGGAATGTAGCCCCCAATATTAAAACCAACGAATGTGATGTGCTGATCGCCATCGGCATGCGTTTCGACGACCGGGTAACCGGAAATCTGGCCAAGTACGCCAAACAGGCCAAAGTGGTGCACCTGGATATCGACCCGGCCGAGATCAACAAAAACGTAAAGGCCGATGCACCGGTATTAGGCACCGCCAAGGAAACTCTTCCGGCACTTACGGCGCTCCTCCACCCTGCCAAGCATACCGAATGGATCGAATCGTTCCGCGAAGTGGACAAGCAGGAATTTGAAAAAGTAATCAAACGTGAATTGCATCCCGAATCGGACGAAATGACCATGGGCGAAGTGATTCGCAAAATATCGGAAGCAACCAACCACAATGCCGTAGTGGTAACCGATGTAGGCCAGAATCAGATGATGGCCGCGCGGTACTCCAATTATAATATCCCCCGCAGCCTCGTTACCTCGGGAGGGCTGGGAACTATGGGATTCGGCCTGCCGGCTGCCATGGGAGCCAAGGTAGGCGCGCCCCACCGTACCGTGGTTATGTATTCGGGCGACGGAGGCTTCCAGATGACCATCCAGGAACTCGGAACCATTATGCAGGAACAACTCGGTGTGAAAATGGTGATACTCAACAACCATTTCCTCGGTATGGTACGCCAATGGCAGGAGATGTTCTTCGACGAACGCTATTCGTTTACCGAAATGCAGAATCCCGATTTCGTGGCCATCGCCAAAGCCTACCGCATCAACGGTACCGAAGTGCTGAAACGCGAAGAGCTGGATGCTGCCATCGCCGATATGCTGAAGGACGACAAGCCTTACCTGCTGGTAGTGAATGTGGAAAAGAAAGGAATGGTGTACCCGATGGTTCCTGCCGGTGCATCGGTGACCGAAATCGTTCTGGGAGAATAATTCAGTTTAATTTGTAAATTTGCAGTCAACATGGAAACAAAATTATATACCATCACCATCTTTTCCGAAAATACAGTGGGTTTGCTCAACCAAATCACTATTATTTTCACCCGCCGCGCGCTGAATATCGAAACTTTATCGGTATCGCCTTCGGCCATCAAGGGAATTCACAAGTTTACCATTACTATTTTCTCGACACAGGATGTGATGGAAAAAGTGGTGAAACAAATCGACAAGCGGATCGATATTCTGAAAGCCTATTACAATACCGACGAAGATCTGGTTCACCAGGAAATCGCTTTGTACAAAGTATCGACCGAAAAGCTGCTGGGCCTGGGATCGATCGAAAAACTGATTCGCGAACACCATATCCAGATTCTGGAGATGAACGACAGCAGCGTGGTTTTTCAGAAAACCGGACACTATGCCGAAACGCAAAAACTGTTCGACGAATTGAACCAGAGCATCGGCGTGCTTCAGTTTATACGCTCGGGCCGGGTAGCGATTACCAAATCGAAAGTAGAACGTCTTTCGGACATGCTCGGCGAAATACAGCGAAAATTTGGAAAAATACAAGAGTAAAAAATATTTGTTAATTTAAACATCAATCAAAGAAAATGGCAGTAATGAATTTTGGCGGCGTTGACGAAAACGTTGTAACCCGCGAAGAATTTCCGTTGGCAAAAGCACAGGAAGTAATGAAAAATGAAGTAATCGCGGTAATCGGTTACGGTGTTCAGGGTCCCGGTCAGTCGCTCAACCTGCGCGACAATGGATTCAATGTTATTATCGGACAACGCAAAGGTGGAAAAACCTGGGAAAAAGCGATCGCCGACGGATGGGTTCCGGGCGAAACCCTGTTCGATATCGAGGAAGCTTGCGAACGTGCAACCGTAATCCAGTATTTACTTTCGGATGCAGCTCAGATTGAAGTTTGGCCACGTATCAAACCTTACCTGACTGCCGGAAAGGCATTGTATTTCTCTCACGGTTTCGGCATCACCTATAAAGAACGTACGGGAATCGTTCCCCCGGCCGATGTCGATGTTATCCTGGTTGCTCCGAAAGGCTCGGGAACTTCGCTCCGCCGGATGTTCCTCCAGGGTCGCGGTTTGAACTCTTCGTACGCGATCTTCCAGGATGCTACCGGCAGGGCTAAGGAACGCGTTGTGGCCTTGGGAATCGGAGTTGGTTCGGGCTACCTGTTCGAAACAACCTTTAAAAGAGAAGTATATTCCGACCTTACCGGCGAGCGGGGTACATTGATGGGCGCTATCCAGGGAATCCTGCTGGCACAATACGAAGTGTTGCGCGAAAACGGACACTCTCCTTCCGAAGCTTTCAACGAAACCGTAGAAGAACTCACCCAGTCGCTGATGCCTTTGTTTGCCGAAAACGGAATGGACTGGATGTATGCCAACTGCTCGACTACGGCTCAACGCGGAGCGCTCGACTGGATGGGCCCCTTCCACGATGCCACCAAACCGGTGTTCGAAAAACTTTACAGCGAAGTAGCATCGGGCAACGAAGCACAACGCTCGATCGACACCAATTCGAAGCCCGACTACCGTGAAGGGCTGGAGCAGGAATTAAAAGCATTGCGTGAAAGCGAAATGTGGAGAACCGGTGCCGTGGTTCGCAAACTTCGTCCTGAAAACAACTAATTTACGGCTTACCGATTGAATCGAGCGGAGTAAGTAGTTCTTAGAAAAGAAATTGCTTACTCCGCTTTTTCTATAACGCTGAAACCAACCGATACCCCTGCCGGTTACTCACCGGCACGATCGCGTCGGAATATGTATTCTACCTCCACACCTTATTGATATGACTCAGGAACATGTGATATTTTGGTTTCGCCGCGATTTGAGGCTGACCGATAATGCCGGACTTCATGCTGCATTGACCAGCGGATATCCGGTGATGGCTTTGTTTATCTTCGATGCTGAAATTCTATCCAAGCTCGAGGATAAGGACGACAGAAGAGTCGATTTTATCTTTCAGGCTCTGCAACGATTGAACCGACAACTGGAACGTTATGGTTCCCGACTGATAATCAGGCATGGGAAACCGTCGGAGGTTATGCAGGAAATAACCGGACTGGTACCGGTTCGGTCGGTGTACGCCAACCGCGACTACGAACCCTACGCGCGCAGGCGGGATGCCGAGGTGGAACAACTGCTCGGTTCGAGAGGGATCGATTTCCGGACCTTCAAAGATCAGGTTGTTTTCGAACCCGGCGAAATCGTGAAAAACGACGGCATGCCCTATACCGTGTACACTCCCTACTCGAAGCGTTGGAAGGAGATGCTCGGTATGCAGCCTCCCCGCTCCTATCCTTCCGAACATGAGCAACGGTATGCAAGCGGTCTATCCCTGCACTCGGTAAGTGCGTTGGAAGAAATCGGTTTTCAACCTTCGGGCCTGGTGTTCCCGGCCCCGCTTGTTTCAACCGGTATTATACGCCGTTGTCACGAAACCCGCGACTTTCCGGCCATGGAAGGAACTACCCGGTTGAGTGTGCACCTCCGGTTCGGGACGGTGAGTATCCGTGAGTTGGTGCGGATGGCCCGTATCGAAAACGATACATGGCTGGGCGAACTTATCTGGCGGGAGTTCTTCATGACCATCCTGTATTTTTTTCCGCACGTTACCGAGCGCTCGTTCAAGCCGGCCTACGATGCGATTTGCTGGCGCAACAATGAAGATGAATTCACACGGTGGTGCCGGGGCACTACCGGCTATCCCATCGTGGATGCCGGTATGCGCGAACTGCTGGCCACGGGTCACATGCACAACCGGATACGCATGGTGGTTGCCAGTTTCCTGACCAAGCACCTGCTGATCGATTGGCGCTGGGGCGAATCCTGGTTTGCACGCCATTTACTCGATTTCGATTTAGCCGCAAACAATGGGAACTGGCAGTGGGCAGCAGGGTGCGGATGTGATGCTGCACCTTATTTTAGAATTTTTAACCCTTACGAACAAACAAAAAAGTTTGATAGCAGGTTAGAGTATATTGGTAAATGGGTGCCCGAATTTCGACAATCCGGATATCCGGCACCTCTGGTTGAGCATTCGACGGCAAGATTGCGGGCGCTCGATGCTTATAAACAAGGATTGGCCACCACCTAGGGATACAAAACCGGAATCGGCAAACAAGAACAAAACTAAAATGAACCAAAGAATAAAAAAATTACATCCTGAAGTTAATTTTAAAAAATTCTTTGATTATATTTGTCTTTTGCGCAGCTTTATGCAAAAAAACAGCTTTTATCCCCGTAAAACAGAATTAAATTGAATAAAAACACATAAACGAGTAAAAAATTATGATTTTTGACGTAGACATGATCCGGAAGGTATACAGCGACCTTCCCGCGAAGATTGAAGCAATACGATCGGTGCTGAACCGGCCACTTACCCTCACTGAAAAAATTTTGTACGCTCACCTTTCGCCCGACGAATCGCTGCGTAATTTTGAAAGAGCTTCCGATTATGTGAATTTTTCGCCCGACCGGGTAGCCATGCAGGATGCCACCGCCCAGATGGCCCTGCTTCAGCTGATGAACTCGGGTCGCCAACGGGTTGCCGTTCCTTCCACCGTACATTGCGATCACCTTATTCAGGCGCATGTGAATGCCGATTCCGATTTAACTACAGCTACCATTTCGAACCGCGAAGTGTACGAATTCCTGACCGATGTTTCGAACAAGTTCGGCATCGGGTTCTGGAAACCCGGAGCGGGGATCATTCACCAGGTGGTGCTCGAGAATTATGCTTTCCCCGGAGGAATGATGATCGGTACCGACTCTCACACTCCCAATGCGGGAGGACTGGGAATGATTGCCATAGGCGTGGGGGGCGCCGATGCCGTGGATGTGATGGCCGGAATGCCCTGGGAGCTGAAGATGCCCAAGCTGATCGGGGTCAAACTTACCGGACGCATGTCGGGCTGGACATCGCCCAAAGATGTGATTTTGAAACTGGCCGGTATCCTGACGGTAAAAGGAGGCACCAACGCCATTATCGAGTACTTCGGCGAAGGAACTTCCACCATTTCGGCTACCGGGAAAGGAACGATCTGTAACATGGGCGCCGAGGTGGGCGCCACGACTTCCATCTTCCCCTTCGACGAAAAATCGGCTGCCTACCTCAACGCTACCGGTCGCGAAGAGATTGCCGGACTGGCCAAAGGGATCATCGCCCATCTGCAGCCCGATGCCGAAGTGGTGGCCCATCCCGAACAATATTACGATCGGCTGATCGAGATCAACCTGGATGAGCTGGAACCGTATGTGAACGGCCCGTTTACACCGGACCTGGCCTGGCCGCTTTCGGAATTTGCCGAAGCGGTGAAAGAAAAAAATTATCCTCAGAAGTTAGAAGCCGGGCTCATCGGTTCGTGCACCAATTCGTCGTACGAGGATTTGACCCGGGCAGTTTCCATTGTAGCCAAAGCGCGGCAGGATGGTTTAAAAACGCAGGCGCGCTTCATCATCAATCCGGGGTCGGAAATGGTTCGCTATACGGCCGAGCGCGATGGGATTATAGAGGAGTTCGAAGCAGTGGGCGGCGTGATCATGGCTAATGCCTGCGGTCCCTGTATCGGACAGTGGAAACGTGAGATCGACGATCCTACCCGCCCTAATTCCATTATTACCTCGTTCAACCGTAACTTCGCCAAACGCAACGACGGAAACCCGAACACGCATGCCTTTGTGGCATCGCCCGAGGTGGTGGCCGCACTGACGATTGCCGGCGATTTGTGTTTCAATCCGTTGAAGGATACATTGCCCAACGAACGCGGAGAACAGGTGAAACTTCAGGAACCTGCGGGCTACGAACTGCCGGTGAAGGGATTTGCCGTGGAGGATGCTGGATACGTGGCTCCGGTCGAAGACGGAAGTAAGGTGGTGATCAGTATCGATCCCGAATCCAAACGCCTGCAGGAGTTGAAACCCTTCCCGGCATGGGACGGCAAAGAGCTGGAACAGCAGCCTTTGCTTATAAAGGTAAAAGGGAAATGTACGACCGATCATATTTCGATGGCAGGCCCCTGGCTCCGCTTCCGCGGCCACCTCGACAATATTTCCGACAACATGCTCATCGGAGCCGTCAACACCTTCAACGAGGCCACCAACTCGGTACTCGACCCGTCGACCGGCGAATACATGGCAGTGCCCGCACTGGCCCGTAAATACAAAGCACAGGGCATCGGATCGGTGGTAGTGGCCGAAGAAAACTACGGCGAAGGTTCGTCGCGCGAACATGCCGCCATGGAACCGCGCTTCCTCAACGTGAAGGCTATTCTGGTGAAATCGTTCGCACGTATTCACGAAACCAACCTTAAAAAACAAGGAATGCTGGCACTTACCTTTGCCGACAAAACCGATTACGATAAAGTGCGTGAAGACGATAAAATCAGCATTCTGGGACTCGCTGCCTTTGCTCCCGGTAAAAATCTGACCATAGTTTTACATCATAACGACGGCACAACTGAACAATTTGAGGCTGTTCACACTTATAATGAGCAGCAAATCGGCTGGTTCAAGGCAGGTAGCGCCCTCAATGCAATGAAATAATACTTAAAATAATAACCATATGGCAACAAACAAAGATTACCTGATTTACAAACTATCGGAAACAGTAAAATCCACCAGCCGGATTGACAAGGAGCTTTTTACCAAATTCAACGTAAAACGCGGACTACGCAACGAAGATAACACAGGGGTTCTCGTTGGCCTTACCAAGGTGGGCGACGTAGTGGGTTACGAACGTCTTCCCGAAGGCGGACTCAAACCAATTCCCGGCAAATTGTTCTACCGGGGTATCGACCTCGAGGATCTAGTACACGGTATTGAAGCCGAAAATCGTCTCGGGTTTGAAGAAACGGCTTTCCTGCTGCTCTCCGGCTACCTCCCCGATAAAGAAGAATTACGTATTTTCACCGAAATACTCAACGAATCGATGGCTCTCGATGCTAAAATGAAATTGAACATCATCGAGCTGGAAGGAAACAATATCATGAATATCCTGGCACGCAGTGTGCTCGAAATGTATACCTTCGACAATAATGCCGACGATATTTCGCGCGACAACCTGGTACGCCAGTCGGTCGACCTGATTGCCAAATTCCCGACCATCATCGCGTATGCCTATAACATCCTGCGTCACAGCCAGCAGGGACGTTCGCTCCACATCCGCCACCCGCTCGAAGGGGCATCGATTGCCGAAAACTTCCTGTACATGATCAAAGGGCCTAACCGCTATACCGACCTCGATGTCAAACTGCTCGACCTTTGCCTCATACTGCATGCCGAACACGGCGGAGGGAATAACTCTACCTTCTCGGTGCGTGTAACCAGTTCCACCCAAACCGACACCTATTCGGCCATTGCAGCAGGTATCGGTTCGCTCAAAGGGCCGCTTCACGGGGGTGCCAACATCGAAGTGAAAGACATGTTCGACCACCTGAAAGAAGCTATTAAAAACTGGAAGGATGTGAAGGAAATCGACAACTACCTCAATAAAATGTTGAACAAGGATGCCTACAACCGCACCGGTCTTATTTATGGTATCGGCCACGCCGTTTACACCATTTCCGATCCGCGCGCCATCCTGCTGAAAGAACTGGCCCGTAAACTGGCCGAAGAAAAAGGAAAACAGAAAGAATTCGACTTCCTGGCTTTGCTGGAAGAACGGGCTATCAATGCCTTCATGAACTATAAAGGCTCCGACATCAATAAACAGGTCTGTACCAATGTCGACTTTTATTCCGCCTTCGTATACGACACCATGGGCATTCCTGTCGAAGTATATACTCCGCTGTTTGCCATGTCGCGCGTTACCGGCTGGACCGCTCACCGCATCGAAGAACTCAATTTTGCCAGTAAGCGTATTATTCGTCCTGCTTACAAGAACGTGGGCGAAAAGTATCCTTTTATCCCGCTAAATAAACGCTAATATATCTAGAACGTATAATGAATAAAATTAAAGTACAAAATCCCGTTGTGGAGCTTGATGGAGATGAAATGACCCGGATCATCTGGTCGTTTATCAAGGAACAACTTATTCTGCCCTATCTCGATATCGATATAAAATATTTCGATCTGGGAATGGAAAACCGCGATGCTACCAACGACCAGGTTACCATCGATGCGGCGCATGCCATCCAGCAATACAATGTGGGGATTAAATGCGCCACTATTACTCCCGACGAAGCCCGTGTGGAAGAGTTCGGATTGAAGAAAATGTGGAAATCGCCCAATGGAACGCTGAGGAATATCATCGGAGGTACCGTGTTCCGCGAACCTATTATCTGTAAAAACGTACCCCGCCTGGTACCCGGATGGGATATGCCCATTGTGATCGGCCGTCATGCCTTCGGCGATCAGTACAAGGCCACCGATGTGGTCATTAAGGGAAAAGGGAAGCTGAAGATGACTTTTACCAACGAGGCCGGCGAAACACAGGAATGGGAAGTGTTTGATTTTAAAGGCGATGGAGTGGCCCTGTCGATGTACAATACCGACGAGTCGATTTATGGGTTTGCCCGTTCGTCGTTCCAGGTAGCACTCGACAAGAAATGGCCTTTGTATATGTCGACTAAAAACACCATTCTGAAGGCTTACGACGGCCGTTTTAAAGACATCTTCCAGGAGGTATACGACAACGAATTCAAAGCTAAATACAAAGAAGCCGGCATCACCTACGAGCACAGACTCATCGACGATATGGTTGCCTCGGCGCTCAAGTGGAACGGTGGTTTCGTATGGGCCTGTAAGAACTACGACGGCGATGTACAGTCGGACACGGTCGCTCAGGGCTTCGGTTCGCTCGGATTGATGTCGTCGGTGCTGGTCACCCCCGACGGCAAAACGGTGGAAGCCGAAGCAGCTCACGGCACCGTAACCCGCCATTACCGGCAACACCAGCAAGGCAAGGAAACATCCACCAACCCGATTGCTTCCATTTTTGCCTGGACCCGGGGCCTGGCTCACCGGGGAAAACTCGACGGCAACACCGCTCTGATCCACTTTGCCGAAACCCTCGAAAAAGTATGCGTCGAAACGGTGGAAGGCGGTGAAATGACGAAGGACCTGGCTATTTTAGTACATGGCGATAAAGTGAACCGCGATCAGTACCTCAATACTCAGGACTTTCTGGCTGCTATCAAGCGGAAACTGGAGCTCAGGGTCAACGATTAATCCCCTGCTTTACATCACAAAAGAGGCTGTCTCAAAATAAAATTTGAGGCAGTTTTTTTTGCAAAAAAGTTTTGCTTTTATTTGTGTAGACAGCATCTATTACTAACTTTAAACGTTTGATAAACAGATGTATATATAAGCTTCATTCCCTATAATCAACATCAAATGGAACTATTTCCTCGTTCTTTTGATGAATTTATCCCTCAAAATGATCCTGTTCGCTTAATTAGCGATATAGTGGACAATCTGGATATTCGCAGGATCTTGTCCAGATATAAAAAATATGGCAGATCTCCCTATCATCCCAAAATGATGATTAAGGTTATCATTTATGCCTATATGCGTAACACCTACTCTTCCCGCAAGATTGAGGATTTGATCCGTAACGATGTTCGCTTCATGTGGTTAGCCAGTTGCCAGAGGCCTGATCATAATACCATCAATATTTTTCGTTCAGGTAAACTCAATGGCACGATCAAAGAAATTTTTGCTCAGATAGTTCATTTCATGGTTAATCAGCATATGCTCACTCTGGAGAGAGCTTATACAGATGGAACCAAGATAGAAGCCAATGCAAACAAATATACGTTCATTTGGGGCAAAGCCATTCATACCAGTACAGAAAGAAGTGCCCGTCAACTGAATGAACTGTGGGATTATGCTCAGGCCGTAACTAAAGATGAGTTATTGGATAAAACACCCATTACCTATCAGGATATCACCTCTGATAAGATTGATGGTTTGATATCTCAGATTGATCAGACTTTGAATGGTGTTGATGTCGATAAAAAAGTAAAGGCAAAGATTAACAGAATAAAAAAAGTATGGCCCTCCCAACTAAAAAACTACGAGCAGATTAACAAGGAATTGGGAGGGCGTAACTCTATGAGTAAAACAGACAAGGATGCTTCTGTTATGAGAATGAAGGAAGATTACATGCTCAATGGACAATTAAAACCAGGATACAATACACAAATTTCAACCGATCAGGGCTTTGTTTCAAATTATACGATCCATCAAAGTGCTGCCGACACAGGTACTTATATCGAGCACATGAATGAGTTTAAGAATCTGCACAATCAGTATCCCGAAGAAAGTATATGCGATGCCGGTTACGGAAGTGAAGAGAATTATACTTTTACCCGGGAAAAGAATATTACTCCCTATATAATAAAATACAATTACTTCCACAAGGAGCAATCTGAAAAATGGCGCAACGACCCGTTTCTTAGCAGTAACTTTTATTACAATCAAAAAAAAGATTGTTATTATTGCCCGATGGGACAACCCATGCACCGGATTTCGATTGTGAAAAACAAAACCACTAACGGATTTATTCAGGAATTGAGCTTGTACAAAGCTATTCGATGTACCCACTGTCCTCTCAGATGCAGATGCCATAAAACAAGTGGAGAGAGGGTCATACAGGTGAACCACAATTTAAATCAACTCAGGGATCAGGTCAGAGAATTACTCAAATCCGAAAAGGGCGTCAAGACCCCAAAGCAGAGACCTGCTGATGTAGAACAAACCTTCGGAAATATAAAACACAATAAAAAGTTTAAACGGTTCTATTTACGTGGAATCGATAAGGTGACTATTGAATTTGGTCTGGTCTGTATATCGCACAATATTGCAAAATACCATGCTAAAATGCAAAAAGCGCCTAAAACAAGGCACTTTTACCGTTTTTCAAAAAAAACATCCCCTGAGATTGTAATATTTCCAAAAAAACAGCATAATTTCTCAAAAAACAAATTCTGAGCAAAAAAACTGCCTTGCAATTTTTTCAATTACAAGACAGCCTCTTCATTGTCGAATTTTACGTCTCTAAATCCCCAGCTTATCAAAGCCCAACGAGAAATATTAATTCTAAATGTGTGCTGAGTTTGAATATCTTTCAGAAATCCTTTTTTCTTTTCAAAGTATGTAAAATAAAAATCCACGGTAAAACCATCAATAATACCATAAGTCGCTTGGGGTGCTGTAAATTTTATTATTCTCATACCTATTTGCTTTTTGGTAATATAGTGCGTGTTGGCAGTTGGCCGTTCAGCCGTTTCAAAGTCGTCATTTATTCTGTTGTGTTATATTATATCGTTGTCTGTACACCAAAGTTTGTTTTGTTGTTTTCTTGTCAGCCAAGTAAATATGAGTTAAATTGTTGCTTAAATAGACAACACTATAACATTAAGTTCTCTACTGTTCATTGTTTTTTCTTTGTAATTGCACGTCAACTGCCTAAATGAGCAAAAAAACAATATACTGTGACCGCTCTGCCTATTATCAAAAAGCTATAAAACCATTGCTAAACATTTGAAAATAGACACTTGCTTGCAGTGGCTTTTTTGCTTTATGAGCGCTTAATGCTGGGTATTATCAGTTGATTCGATATATCATTAAAATATCCCCGTCTTTCTTTAGTAACAGTTTTTTTTCTTCAATTGAATAGCTATCGATTTTTCCCAATGTGCTCGTTATTATATCTTCAATATAAATATTCTCTATACAGTTTTTTTGTGAACTCACAGTGTTTTCAAATCTTATTAAATTTCCTTTTTTCGTATACTTTCCAAAAAAACTATTGCAAACACCAAAACCACTAAATCTTCCATTGTTTTTAATTATTAAAGTCGGTGCGATTTTCCCAAATGGAAAAGTTAAATCTTCATGAGTATTTATTTTGACTGATATGAGGCTACATTTTAAATTAATGGTGTCCATTGTTATAAGACTTTTATCTTTGGGATCATCATTGATTGTGTTTTGCGGGATGTTGTTGTTAACGCTCAAAGATAATGAACAGGCTGTCGTTAGAAATGTTATTCCAAGACAAATAAAATAATTGAGTAAATGCTTTTTCATGTTAATATTTTTAATACGCCAATATAATTTACATATTTAATCTATTTGAGTAAATTCAATTTTCAGTTTTTTTGATATTGATCTAAATAATGTAAATTTATACGAGTGAATTTGTATAAATTAATTGTGTTTTGACTAAGCTTTATATATTTGCATTTTTAAATAATATTTTATGATTAGATTCTCCATTAGAGGAAAAGATTCTTAAAACATAAAAACCATTATACAAATTTAAATCCGATATATTTAGCACAATTTGGTTAGTATTGAATAATTCCATTTTTAATAATCGTCCGTTAATATCATATAATTTAATGTTGTAAATCTTTTCATCTTTCGGTAGTATTACATTTATAAATCTATTTGTGGGATTGGGATAAATATTAATTGCAGATGAGTTATATTGTGAATTTTTAAAGTCAGACGACGTATTATTTTCTTCATCTATACCATTTCGAAGAGGAGAAACATGTTGAATTTCCGATATTGACAAAACACTAGGACAAGGTGTTATTTTTGCATTAAAAACAGAACCAACACCTCTTATTATCGTACCTGGCTTTAATACAATGCTCTTATAAGCTTCTACACTATAAATATTATTTTTAAGTTCTACATTTTGAATTTCAATAGTACCAATTCCTATTTCTTTTTCATTTGATGGCTTCAATAATAGCAATGGGTCATTTGCATTATCTATCACTTTATGTCCATCACAATCAGCAACTATAATTTTTTTTGATCCACCAAGAGCATGAGAAGGATGAGTATTAATCAAATCATTAAAATGTGTATTAGGTCTAGGAGCATAACAATCAAGGTGACCAACAGATGCTGTCTCATATCTAAACGATAAATTCAACAATACTTTACAAATATAAATACCCGGGGTCGTAAACTCAATATTTTTAGTACTTGGTGTATAATACACACCGGGGTTTGTTGACAAATATTCTTTCGCAGTATTGAAATTATCTACTGAAATAATTTCGTTATTCAAAGTCCATGTTCGTTTTGCAACTCCAACATATGATGGCATCCAATCTGGATTATCACATCCGCTCCAATTATGAAGTTTATAGCATTCCTTCTCTGTAATAGTATTATCTGTCCTTTTTACTGGAGTATTCGGTAATTGGACAGATTCACTAAATGAAATTTTACTTCCAGGAGCACATTTTTCAAAGGAATTAGACATGTCAAAACTAAAAACACCACAGTCACAAGTTGCATCTGAAATAACATTGATTTCAAAATCTTTAGTATATACATTTGCGTGATTTTCGGAGTTGCGTGTTACAACAAATCTTGCTTTGTACTTTCCAATTTCAGAAAATGCTGGTAATTGAAATATATAATCACGTTGCAACTGAGAGGTAGAATAAGGTTTATTTATTATTACATTTGAAGCTGAATAAAAATAATAATTTGTGTTGTTATAATCTGGAGTGTAAAGATATGATGTGTAATCATATGGTTTTTTGTTGATATAAAATCTTATAACAACTGATTCTCCACCAGAAATATAGTCACAAACCAGATTACATGTTACATTAAGATTTTGGCCAACAACTCCTGTACCTTGATAATGTGTAACCGTTAAAGATTGATTGTTCTGGACAATAGGAATATAAGGATCGGCAGTAGAACCAAACAAATAATTTTGAATATTATTTCTTATTGATGCATCGGAAAGTTTCCCAAAATATGTATTCCACCATTTCTTTTCTGAAGAACAAGTTATTAGTTCTTGTGGATTCGTATCAGTTTTGTCTGAACCTCCATGACAAATTCCTATTATTTGATGGTGATTGTTAAATAGCGGCGAGCCAGAAGATCCAGGTTCTGTTTTATACCCAGTTGTTGCTTCCATTTTCCAATGGTCATCGTCATTAGCATTATCATTCCATCTTACTGTTGTTGCAGTTTTTTCGTATTTTGTTATCTTTTTCACATCTCCCTTGGGGTGGTGGATGTTTACAGCAGGAAAACCTAAACTACCAGGTATAATAAAACTACTATTATAATCATATCCTGCAAAAGCAATATCATATTTTGAGATTTGAGACGCCCTACATTTTAACTCTAATAATAAATAATCGGCACCTTTTGAATGTTCATCCCTAAAACGTACCGTTGCTCCTAATACCGATTTTGTTGTATTATTACTGATGTCAGAACCGTTACTTTGACAAGATGAAGCTTCATGTCTGAAAAGGAAAAGCCAATTATTGGTATTACTATAAGTAGATTCATTATTTTCTATATATTCGTAACAATGATTTGATGTTAAAAATAACACATAGTTATCTGCTATATAGTTTGTTCCATCGTTTATTAAGGCACCACTACAAACACCCCAATAAGATTGGCTTCCAAAAGGTTTTTCCAATATCAACGCAGTCGACTTTATTTCAACATCAAATCCTGCCGCTTCGGGACATGTCGTATTAATTTGACATGAAGCAGACCCGTCACTACTGAATGGCCCTTTGTATCCAGTGAAGTTATCATTGAAAATATAGACAACCTTGTCAATGAAAAAATCATTTTTCACTTCATTGGAAGGCGATGTATATTCTATATAAATACTTTTTCCATTTATATTTTGAGTAATAAATGTACTATCAACTCTATTGTTTTCAGAAGTAAATGAACCTAAAATCATAGTGTGATCTTCGTTATAAATAAACATCTTTCCACCTTTTGGGAGCTGAAATTTACTAAAAATTAACTGATAGCCTTTTGCACTGTCAGATTCAATCTTTAGTAACCAAATACTATCCGAATCAACAACACCAATATTTTGAGCCATTTTTAAAAAATCAATTTTCACATCAACTTCCTTCCCATAATAAAAACCACTAGTACATTCTTTACAGTTATTATTTAAACTATTTAGTTCTTCATTTATTTTATCCATATTGAGATCTTCAATTTTGAATGATTTTATCTCAATGTTATTTACTGATTTATCTCTTTTTATTGAGCTTTGGTTAGTGTGGGTAATAAAATATGGCTCACCACCATAACTGATTTGGGCTGATGTGTAATTATAAAAAAAACATAGTCCAAATAATAAACAAATAAAGCAAATAATTTTTTCTTGTGTGTTCATCAGAATATATTAATTATTGGTTTCTTTAATGGAAAAAGGATTCTCAAAGTTTTCAGTTTATGCCATTGTCTGTTTTTTTCGGCTTGCTGCCAACTTTTAGATAGGTGCAATTTACAATAAAACTTTTAATTGGCAAAAATATTCCCTATTTTTTATCACGAATCGTTACACATGTATTAGGGCAAGTTGCCGTTGTAAACCATTTGTAATTTACTTTCTGTAAATCATTGGTTTATAGGCAACAAACAATTAACCTTGTTAAACTCCATTATTCTTCGTATTAAATAAAAAACTATTCCAAACACTACGAAATAAGTAGAACTCCTGTAAATTGAGGCTTATTTTATATGTTACGCCGACCAATTGTTCGCATTGCTCGTTATGCAATTTAAAAACTTCAATCAGACTTAAAACAGACTTGTCATTTCCTAAAAACTTTTGCTTTATATTAGTAGCCGTGATATTGGCACCATCAAGCTCAAATTCCCTATGAATTTGTAGTATTTTAGATTTGACAGTTTCGATATAGTGGTTTAACTCGTTGGCAACTCTGTCTTTTCCTTTACAACACTCCTTTGTCTGGTTCCATAAATTAATCGGGACACTTCTTTTGATAAGGAACTCCACTGCTTCACCATTAATGGTTTTAAGATTAGTTGAACCGAATGCAAAATGTTGATTTTCTGTGCTTTTTAACCTAAAAATATGCTCTAAAACGTGGTATTTTGCTGTATTTTAAACACAAAAAAACGTTGAAAGGTCTCTCTTTCAACGTTTTGCTAAATTTTGCCTTGATAATCAAGAGCCTCTCATGGGACTCGAACCCACGACCTAATCATTACGAATGATTTGCTCTACCAACTGAGCTAAAGAGGCCTGAAAACAGTTCGCAAAAGTAATAAATTTTTTAATTATACACCCCGGTTCAGGCATTTTTTTTACGTGCCGGATCATTTTTCAGCGGATAAATTGAATTATTTTCACTTTATGGAAGAATCGCAAAAAATATTCAGTTTATGATTTGGCGGTTACAGTATATTTCATTAAATTGCAGACGTTTTCTATACTTATAAATACCTTAAGCACATGAGTTACCTGAATTTTGATAAAACTCTGTTGATCAATCTCGAAAAGTCGTTAACAAAGGAAATGATCCGGACCAACAGGGCCGGAGCGTACAACAGCACGACATTGATTGATTGCAACACCAGGAAATATCATGGTCAGTTGGTGATACCGCTCCCTGAACTTGATGAATCCAATCATGTGTTACTTTCGTCGCTGGACGAGACTGTTATTCAGCACGGAGCTGAGTTTAACCTGGGCATCCACCGCTACGAAGGCAACAATTTTAGTCCCAATGGTCATAAATACATCCGCCAGTTCGAATGTACGACCATCTCCAAAACCATATACCGCGTAGGTGGCGTAATACTTTCCAAAGAACGAATGCTGGTATCGTTCGAACCCAGGGTGCTCATCAAATATACCTTACTGGAAGCTCGTTCGCACACAACACTTCGTTTCAAACCCTTTCTCGCTTTCAGGAGCGTGAACGAACTGACCCATCAGAACAACGAAGCCGATACTTCTTACCTGGAAGTGAAGAACGGAGCAGCCATGCGCTTATACCCGAGCTATCCACACCTCTTCATGCAATTTTCCCGTAAAGCCAATTACCACCATCAGCCCGATTGGTACAAGAATATCGAATATTACAAAGAACAAGAACGCGGATACGATTACAAAGAAGACCTGATGGTGCCCGGTTATTTTGAATTAGCGCTGAAAAAAGGCGAATCGGTGATTTTTTCGGCCGGGATTTCGGAAATCAGTCCGGCAAAATTAAATGCACTGTGGGACAACGAACTATCGCGCCGTCACGAACGGAACGATATGTTCAGCACCCTGAAAAATTCGGCACAGCAGTTCTACAAAAGGGTGGGCCCCGACACCTACCTGCTGGCAGGCTATCCCTGGTTTGCAACTCGGGCCCGCGATCAGTTCGTATCGCTTCCGGGAGCAACCATGGCGATCGGACGATGGGATTATTTCGACGATATAATGAGAACCTCGATGGAAGAAATCAATCTGTTCCTGAACGGCGAAGATCCTCAAAAACTGCATATCAAAGAAATCGACGATCCCGATGTATTGCTTTGGTTTATCTGGGTGGTTCAGAATTACGCCAAACGGCGCGGACTCGACGATGCGGCCAACCGGTTCGAAGAAATCTGTTCGGAGATTATCAGTTTTATCCGTAAAATGAACCATCCCCGGGTATTTATGCACAACAATGGCTTGTTGCATGTGAATGGAACGGAGCGTCCGGCTACCTGGATGAATGCCGTGGAAGATGGTTTGCCGATCACTCCCCGCACAGGCTATGTGATTGAAATCAATGCACTTTGGTACAATGCACTGAAGTTTGTTGCGTCGCTCAAACGGATACGGGGCAACGAACATGCCGCCGACCTGATGGATTATCAGGCCGAAATCGCCCGGGAAGCATTCATTACCGTTTTCTGGAATGGTACTTATTTGTACGATTACGTGATCGACAACCACAAGGACCAGGAGGTGCGGCCCAATATGTTGCTTGCTGTAAGCCTGGGCTTTTCGCCTCTCGACCGTCATCAGCAGAAATCGGTATTGGACATCTGTACCCGCGAATTACTCACCCCGAAAGGCCTCAGAAGTCTGAGTCCGAAAAGCGGTTACTACCGGCCCGAATATATCGGCGGAATGCGCGAGCGAAACCGGAATTACCACAACGGTCCGGTATGGCCCTGTACGTTCGGGATGTTTGCCAATGCCTACCTGAAAATTTACAAGAACAGCGGCCGTTCGTTCATCGAACGGATGCTTACCGGACTGGAAGCCGAAATGACCGAACTTTGCGTGGGCACTTTACCCGAATTATTCGACGGTAATCCTCCTTACAAGGGGCATGGTGCCATGTCGTTTGCCATGAGTGTGGCTGAAGTGTTACGTGTGTTGGAACGAATGAAAACGATTGAAACGGAACAAGTATGAAAGCATTAATGTTTGGATGGGAATTTCCTCCGCATATTCTTGGAGGACTGGGAACAGCCAGTTACGGGCTCACCCGTGGCATGGCCGAGCAACACGATATGGAGCTGGTGTTTGTCATCCCTAAACCTCATGGTGATGAAGACCAGAGCTTTCTGAAAATTATCGGGGCCTGCAACGTGCCTGTGGTCTGGAAAGAAAACGACTGGCACCACGTCAATCAGCGTATTGGCCATATGATGCATCCCGACGAATACTTCTGGCTGCGCAACGGTATTAAATACAACTATTCCAGAATTTACACCAACGACCTGGGATGTATCGACTTTTCGGGCAGGTATCCCGACAACCTTATTGAAGAAATTTCAAACTACGAGGCGGTGGCCAGCGTTCTGGCCCACCAGATGCAGTTCGACATTATCCACTCGCACGACTGGCTCACCTATCCTGCCGGTGTATTTGCCAAACAAATCACCGGAAAACCGCTGGTGGTACATGTGCATGCTACCGACTTCGACCGTAGTCGCGGACAGGTCAACCCTACGGTATATTCCATCGAAAAAAGAGGAATGGATGCAGCCGACCATATTATTACCGTGAGTAACCTGACCCGGAAAATTGTGATTGAAAAATACCATCAGGATCCGCGTAAGGTAACCACCGTACACAATGCCGTCGAACCTTTACCCGATGCCGGTTCGTTCACTAAAACCCCGCGACGCGACAAGGTGGTTACTTTTTTAGGACGGATCACCATGCAAAAGGGGCCCGAGTATTTCGTCGAAGCGGCCTACAGGGTATTGCAACGCACGGATGGCGTACGGTTTGTGATGGCCGGGAGCGGCGATATGATGAACGCAATGATCAATCTGGTTGCCAAACGGGGCATTGCCGACCGCTTCCATTTCACCGGCTTCCTGAAAGGCCGGCAAGTACATGAAATGCTGGCCGAAAGCGATGTATATATAATGCCGTCGGTATCCGAACCTTTCGGTATTTCGCCGCTCGAAGCGATGCAGGTGGGTACGCCAACCATTATTTCCAAACAATCGGGATGCGCCGAAATCCTGACGCACGCCATCAAAACCGATTACTGGGATATCGATGCAATGGCCGATGCAATCTACTCGATCGTGAAGTATCCGGCCATGTACGACAGTCTTCGTAACCTGGGCCGCGACGAAGTGAATGCAATCCGCTGGTACGACGCCGGCATGAAAGTGCGTTCGATCTACAATTCTGTTCTTCATTATTAATTCTGAAATTTAAAGCATTACGATATGAAAAATATATGTTTCTATTTTCAATTGCATCAACCTTTACGATTGAAACGCTATCGTTTTTTCGATATTGGTCAGGATCATTATTATTTTGATGATTTTCAGGTTGAAGATCGTATTCGAACGGTTGTCGAACAAGCCTATTTACCCGCCAACCGCACGATTGCGGAGATGATTCGCAGTTCAAATGGTAAATTTAAATGCGCTTTTTCGATTTCGGGCGTGGTGCTGGAACAGCTGGAACAGTTTGCTCCTGAAGTAATCGATAGTTTTAAAGAGCTGGCCAAGACCCATTGCGTCGAGTTTTTAGCGCAGCCGTACGCCCATTCATTGGCTTCGGTGTTCGATGCTGCCGAATTTGAAATGCAGGTGGAAATGCATGCGGCTAAAATCCACGATCTCTTCGGAGTTACCCCGACTGCTTTTGCCAATTCCGAATTGATTTATTCCGACGAAATTGGTGAGCTCATTTATAAAATGGGCTACCGAACGGCGTTGATCGAGGAAGCTAAACATGTAATGGGCTGGAAAAGCCCCAACTATGTATACAGTCACAGCTATCAGCCCAAATTGAAATTATTGGTTCGGAATCTGAAGCTGTCGGAAGATATTTACCTTCGTTTCTCCAATCCGTCCTGGACCGATTTCCCGTTAACTGCCGAAAAATACATCCATTGGATTGCTTCGTCGCCGCAAGAAGAAAAGATTTTTAATTTATGGATGGGATACGAAACTTTCGGACAGCTTCAACGCTTTGAATCCGGAATTTTTGATTTTCTGAAAGCAATCCCCTATTACGCTATGGAACATCAGATCGGCTTTGTATTGCCTTCCGATGCCGCCAAAAAAGCCGAACCGGCTGCAGCATTGCAATCGCCCTACCCCATCAGCTGGTGGGGACACGAAAAAGACCTGAGTCCGTGGAACGGGAACGACCTTCAGCATGAAGCACTGCAAAAGCTGTATAGTGTTGGCGAACGGGTTCGTTTGTGCCAGGATAAGCCGCTTTTACACGACTGGCTCGAAATTCAGTCGGCCGAACATTTCCGGTACATGAGTCATAAAGATGCATTCGGCACCAATTACGAAACAGCGTACGATGCCTTTATGAATTACATGAATGTACTGGCCGATTTCCTGGAACGGGTAGATGCACAATACCCTACCACTATCGACAACGAAGAACTGAACGAACTGCTCAAAACCATCAACAATCAAGCGAAGGAAATTGAAGAACTGGAAACGAAACTTAAAAAATTGAAGAGCAGGAAAAAAGACTAAGACACTATGCGCTTCGTTGCATTCTAATTAGGGCTTCACTGCGTCCGGCCTAAGGATAACAGTGAAGCCTCTGTTCAAAACGTTACGAAGTGAGGCTTTTTCGTTGATCTGCATAACTCCACAACTTCCACCAGGGTGTTGCCGGCGATGCGTGATGTTCGTAATGATATCCGAAAAAATAACAGCTCACGAATGCCCAGAGGTGGTTACGAGGCAGGGTTCGCGAGTTGTGAGGCAGCATATCGTTGGTATGCGGCATACGGTGAGGCTGGTAGGTGCCGAAATAAAACAGCTGAAAGGTTGATGCGATTGCAGGCAACACCCAAAGAACCAGCAATTGGATTTCATCAAAACAGATCAGCCCGAGATTAAACAACAAGGCCATAAATACAAGCTGGCCAACCGTTAGATAGGCTTTCATAAACGAAAACCACCAAACAAAAAAGTGCTGGCTCCTGACACAAAAATCAGGATCGTCGGCAGTTGCGGGATGCTGATGGTGCTTTTTATGCTGCTTAATTAAAGTCGGATACCACATACCGGCATACATCAGGGTAACGAAAAAACCTATACTGTCGTTCAGCCATTTTATACGGGTAATGCTCCCGTGCATGGCATCATGCCCGGTAATAAACAATCCGGTGAACAACCAGGTTTGCACTACACTATGTAAATACATCCAGGGATTCGACCAGGCAACAGTTACATTCGCAAGAATATACAGCAAATGCCCTCCCCAAAGTCCCAGAATTAGTATGGCAACAGCAACCCCCATTTTAATACTTATTAGGATTAACGGCTCAAATATACTAATTTTTGCTGACGCAATGCAAAATGTCAACTTTGATAGCCTATTTTTGTTTACCTTTAGAAATTAATTCGATTCACTATGGATGTTAACTTACAGCAATCAACCTATTTGCTTTTAATGGCCGGCTCCGTACTCTTCCCACTCGTTTTCAGCTTCGAAAAACAAATTCATTTTGTATCCCGCTGGAAATTCCTCCCCCTGGCCATCGGAGCGCCAGCTGCATTTTTCATAGGCTGGGACGTATGGTTTACCCGTACCGGCATCTGGTCGTTCAGCAACGAATATACACTGGGATTCCGCATGATGGGGCTTCCTGCAGAAGAATGGTTGTTTTTCATCATCGTACCTTTTTGCAGCCTGTTTATCTACGAAAATGTAAAATTCTTTCTTCAAAAGTTTAGTTATCACGACAGGCTGGTAAAACTCCTCTGGTTTGTAGCCGTGCTTTGCTTCCTCATTGCAATCGTTGCCCACGATTTAACTTATACCTTCTGGAACTTTACCTTTACCACCCTTTTCCTGGTATTCCTGCTTTTTACAGGATGGTTCCGTAAACATATCACGCATTTTATAATTGCCTTTCTTATCGGAACAGTACCCATGCTGATTGTCAACGGGATTTTAACTTCCTTTCCGGTAGTAAGCTATAATCCTTTAGAATTCAGCAACCTGCGTTTGTTTTCCATCCCGGTGGAGGATTTCACCTATTATTTTCTGTTGTTGGGAATGAATGTGTTTTTTTACGAATTACAACAGAGGAAGCAGCACTTTGAGATTTAATCAGTTTAACTTATCTTTGTTGAATGAAAGAAGCATTACAGCATCCTATATTTAAGATTATTTCCGGGGTAGCTGACGAGAATAGCAGAGAATGCTACGTCATCGGTGGTTTTGTACGGGATATCTTTTTGCGCCGTCCCTCCAAAGATATCGACATCGTAGTGGTAGGATCGGGCATCGAACTTGCCGGAAAGGTAGCGGCTCAACTTGGTAAAAAAGCCAAACTGACCGTTTTTAAAAATTTCGGAACCGCTCAATTAAAATACAAAGATCTCGAAATTGAATTCGTGGGTGCCCGTAAAGAGTCGTACCTGCGCAATTCGCGTAAACCCATCGTGGAAGATGGCACTTTGGAGGACGACCAGAACCGCAGGGATTTCACCATCAACGCACTTGCCCTGTGTTTGAACAACGACCGGTTTGGCGAGTTGGTCGACCCTTTTAACGGGATGAACGATCTGGAGAACTTCGTATTACGAACTCCGCTCGACCCCGACATTACCTTTTCCGACGATCCCCTTCGGATGATGCGCGGTATCCGCTTTTCGGCACAACTCCGTTTTTTTCTGGAAAGCAATACATTCGATGCCATCGTACGCAATCGCGAACGAATCGCTATTATTTCAAAAGAACGGATCGCCGACGAATTGAATAAAATAATGATGTCGGCCAAGCCATCGGTGGGATTCACCCTACTGGAAAAAACGGGCTTACTCGCACTTATCTTTCCGGAATTGCTGGCGCTAAAAGGCGCCGAGACGAAAGACGGCGTAGGACATAAAGATAATTTTTACCATACCCTGGCCGTACTCGATGGAATTTGTGCCCATACCGATAAGCTCTGGTTGCGCTGGTCGGCATTGCTCCACGATATTGGAAAACCCCGTACCAAACGGTTCGATCCCCGGTTGGGCTGGACCTTCCACAACCATAATTTCGTCGGCGAGAAGATGATTCCCGAAATTTTCAGGAAACTCAAATTACCGCAAAATGAAAAAATGAAATACGTCCAGAAAATGGTCACCTTGCATATGCGCCCCATTGTGTTGAGCGAAGACGAAGTGACCGACTCGGCCGTTCGTCGCCTCCTTTTCGATGCCGGCGACGACATCGAAGACCTGATGACCCTGTGTGAAGCCGATATCACGTCCAAAAATCCGGAAAAAGTAAAGCGGTATAAATCCAACTTTCAATTGGTGCGGCAAAAACTGAAAGAACTGGAAGAAAAAGACCGGCTGCGCAATTTTCAGCCGCCGGTGGATGGAAAAGAGATTATGGAAATCTTTGATCTTCCGGCCTGTGCAACCGTTGGAGAGATCAAAACCCGGATAAAAGATGCTATTCTCGACGGCATCATCCCCAATGAATACGAAGCTGCCCGCGAATATATGTTTCAAATTGCGGAAGAACTGGGAATCAAAAAGCCATGAAATCATTTAAATATAATTATATGAAGTACGTAAACATTTTATTAATTGCAACCCTGATGTATAGTTGTGCAAACAAACCTACAGTGGAGTATCCCGATACCCGTATGGATTCGGTAACCGACACGTATTTCGGCACTGTCGTTGCCGATCCGTACCGCTGGCTCGAGGACGACCGTTCGGCCGAAACCGAAGCATGGGTTAAGGCTCAGAACCTGGTAACCTATGGATACCTCGATCAGATTCCTTTCCGCCCCGATTTGAAAAAACGCCTCACAGCGTTGATGGATTATCCTAAATACGGATCGCCCAGTAAAGTGGCCGGCAAATATTATTTCTATAAAAACGATGGATTGCAAAACCAGAGCGTGCTGTACGAACTCGATTCGCTGACGGCCGAACCCAAGGTTTTGCTCGATCCGAATAAACTTTCGGACGACGGAACCGTAGCCTTATCGGGTCTGGCCTTCTCGAAAGACGGGAAATACCTCGCTTACAGTATTGCCCGCAGTGGATCCGACTGGAACGAGATCTATGTGATGGATGTGGCCAGCCGCAAATTACTTAGCGATAAAATTGAATGGGTGAAATTCTCGGGGATTGCCTGGCAGGGAAATGGATTTTACTATTCGGCCTATAGCAAACCCGAAGCCGGCAAGGAATATTCAAACAAAAACGAATATCACAAGGTGTTTTATCACACCATCGGCCAGGCCCAATCGCAGGATCCTATCGTCTTCGAAAATAAAGATTTTCCCTTGCGGAATGTAGGTGCCGGAGTATCGGAAGACGAAAAGTTCCTGTTTATCACCGAAACCGAATCCACATCGGGTAATTCGTTGTGGATGAAAGACCTTACTAAACCGGGCAGCAAACCGGTATTGATTGCCCCGGGATTTGCATCCGACTTTAATGTGGTAGAGCATTATAATGGCAAAGTATACGTGTTGACCAATTATAAAGCACCCAACCAGCAGTTGATGGCGTTCGACCCGGCTAAGCCGGAGCTGGCCAACTGGACCGCCGTGGTACCCGAATCGACCAAAGTGCTCGAAACGGCTTCGATTATCGGCGGAAGGTTGTTTATAAAATACCTGCGCGACGCTTCGCATCATTTGTATGCCTATACTGTCGAAGGCAGTCCGCTTCACGAAGTGGAACTGCCTACCATCGGAACCGTGGGTATCAGCGGCGATATGGACGACAACGAAGCCTTTTATACCTTTACATCGTACACCTTCCCTCCCACTATTTATCGCTACAATGTGGCCAACAACAGCTCGGAGTTGTTCCGCAAATCGGAAGTTTCGTTTAATCCCGAAGATTATGTAAGCGAACAGGTGTTTTACACCTCGAAAGACGGAACCAAGGTTCCGATGAGCATCACTTATAAAAAGGGACTGAAGAAAAACGGTAAAAACCCGACCATGCTCTATGGTTATGGCGGTTTCAACATCAGCCTCTTGCCTTCGTTTACCGTATCGCGCATTCCTTTCCTCGAACAAGGGGGAGTTTATGCGATAGCCAATCTCCGCGGCGGTGGCGAATACGGTGAAACCTGGCATAAAGCGGGTACCAAGATGCAAAAACAAAATGTATTCGACGATTTTATAGCAGCGGCCGAATACCTGATTGCGGAAAACTATACTTCTTCGCAAAAGCTGGCAATTAACGGCGGGTCGAACGGCGGTTTGCTGGTTGGAGCCACGATGACCCAGCGCCCCGACCTCTTCGCGGTAGCTATTCCCGAAGTAGGCGTACTCGACATGCTGCGTTACCAGAAATTCACCATTGGCTGGGCCTGGGCTACCGACTATGGCACATCGGAAGAAAGCAAGGAAATGTTTGAATACCTGAAAAGCTATTCGCCTCTCCACAACCTGAAAGAAGGCACTACCTACCCGGCCACTATGGTCACCACCGGCGACCACGACGATCGCGTAGTACCAGCCCACTCGTTTAAATTTGCCGCCACTTTACAGCAAGCCAACGACGGCACCAACCCCACCCTCATTCGTATCGATGTGAATGCTGGTCACGGAGCAGGTAAGCCCACGTCAAAAATCATCGACGCCCAGACCGATGTATGGTCGTTTGTAATGTATAACTTAGGAATGAAGCCGAAATTCTGAGAAAAACTTTTGAAAAAAGTTTGCCGGAATCCCGAAAATAACTATCTTTGCACCGCTTTAGCAGAATGGCGGGATAGCTCAGTTGGTTAGAGCGTCGGATTCATAACCCGGAGGTCACGAGTTCAACTCTCGTTCCCGCTACAGTCGAGGACTTTTCACTTTTTTGAGTGGAAAGTCCTTTTTTATCATTCTTATATTCAATTGAGAGTAAGCCACTTAGCTCAAAAAAAATCATTTTTCCTTGCTCAATACGTTCTAACTTCCAGTACTTCTGGATATTACAAGCGAAATCAACAGCAAGGTCTACTTGATTTTGCAAGTTAGATATTGATTCTTGGCTTATTATTAAATCAGGTTTGATTGATGCTATTTCAGAACTGATTTTTGAATTGAACTTTTTATACATTTCTTCGTTGATATCACCAAATGCAAAGCGTTCTTCCAACTTTTCTTTTTTGCTTTTTAGTTCGGCTAACTGCTTTTTCAATAGCGAACTTTGAACCTTAAGATCTGTTGAAAGATTACCAAGCATTTTTTTAAGTTGTAATCTGTAGATAGAACTAACTATACTTATCGTCTAATTGGTAAGAAGCCAATTTTTATTCAAACAATTCGTGCGCTCCCGTATTATTTGGTATGGTTTGAGGAGTTTCAGCATTGATGGATACCCCATTACATTTCTGACATTTGTAGTAGTGAATGTGCTTAGCCTTATTCTCGTATGAAGTACGCTTTCCTCCACATTGGGAACAAAACAAAAAGTTTGTCAATGGCCTTGCTACAGCTTCCTTAACTTGATTATTGTATTTCAAAGTTTGTTGGAAATGCTAATTCTGATTTTATATACATGATTTCAGATGATTCAACATCACATTTAAAACAATTAATATTAACAGAAGCTATGACTGTTTTTTTAGATAGGTATTTAGATATCAGAATACCAATTGATGAATTATCATTCGACGACTTTCATGACTTTATAAATTTCATGTTTATTTTCTGGTACAAATTCTCAACAGCGTTAATGCCATGGAGCGAACGGCAATCAGGCAACGATTGGAATCTGGATATAAGGCGCATATTAAAGCTGGGGGAACTGTGGGCCGTAAACCTGAAAAAATTATAAAAGATGATGCGTCATTACTTAATTATCATAAGGATGTTGTCAAAAATCTGAAATTGGGATTCAGTGATCGACAGGTTATGAAACTTACAGGTAAAAGCTCTGGCACTTTACAAAAGATAAAGCGGGTGCTTTAACAATAGTTCCATCAGCGTCATTTTTATAATTTGGGTACGCTAGTGATAATATTTAATATATTTGCAAATCGTAGAGTACACTTAATAAATCAATATTACTGAGCTATGCATGATGCATAAGGCATCATACGACATGTGCCTGTTATGTTTCAAGTGTTTGCATAAATGTATCATGCGAAATTTATATATTAATAGTTTTATAGTAGTGAAAGATGAGTAAAGTTTTAATTCCTTTTATTGATCCTTTAGCAGTAAACCATAAATTCTACCAACGCTTTAAGATGGCAGATGGCAGTGTTAAATCAACATGCTTTTGGACGGGGATTTATCCCAATTTAAATATTAGTAATAGTATGAAATGCGCCAAATTAGCGGAAAATCTTTTGTGCTATGATACATGCCTTATAACGGTTGATGATTTCTTGTTTCTGGTCAATGCCCTTGGAATTGATATTGTTAAATCACTTATTAGTGATGGTGCAGTCGAAGTCTATAATAATAGTGGAATAAGAGCGGCAGTTTATAACATATCAGATAATGACCCACTTATACTTAATTTCTCATTTGATAAAAAGTTTGATCCTGAAACTTACACATTGAACTATCAACGAGTATATAATGTCAAGTATAATGATAGGGCAATGTATGGCATAAATAAGGTACTTACTACAACTAGCTGCGTTGAAATTGAAGATTCTTGGTTAAATCATTTAAATGAAGAAATAACTAATGACTTAAAGAAAATTGAAATTATAAAAGAATTAGACTTAGTCAACGAGGGAAAAATTATCGATAGAAATAATGACTATAATCAGAAAATGTACAATCGAGTTGCTTATTTGAACTTATACCTGGCTCTTGGTAATAAGTTGAAATTGAATGATATAATGCTACCTGATGAAATCCAAAAGTTATTGGAAGTTAAAATTGGGGCATACTTAAAAGCATCCAATAATCTTATAAAAAACTCTTTTACTTCTATTACTGAATTTAATGGCGTTCATGATATTTATCAGTTACTTATATCCAAAGTAATTAATTTTGAAGATATAATGCGTATTCGAAACAACAGAAAGTCTATAGATTTTAGAAGATGGCTTGAACAGACTTCTCGGAACGCTCCTTTAGGTGATATTGTAGAATTATATAATACCGCTATTCGGGAGGGTGCCGAGTTAAAAGTTTCAAAGGAAGGTAAACTACAAAAAACGCTCAAATTTGCTATCCCTACAGTTATCGGATTCGATCCTATTGTTGGAGGGGTTGTTTCACCTCTTATAAGCGCATCTCTTTTCGTACATGACTTGATTAAAAGCACTTACAGACCTAGCATTTTCATTGAAAATTACTTGAAGAAAGAGATAGATAGCAAAATGAATGACCACAAAATTCGCTCTGAGAATGATTATTACAGAAAGGAACATGGGGTTATCGCTGTTAACAGTCAGTGCCCTTGTGGTTCAGGCAAGAAATATAAAAAGTGTCATGGAAGATTTAGGTGATAAGAAATTGGAAAATATAATCGAAGCATAAGACACTGAGGTTGGGTTTTTCATTTTATGTGCAGTATTATAAATACGAGAACACGTTTCTTCGAAGGATCTGGAGAACCGCCTCGTTCCCGCTACTGTCGAGGACTTATCACAAAAAGTGACACTGTCCAAAATTCTGTGTAAATATAAAACGTAGGGTTTGGCTGTATTCTACAGCTGAACCCGATTTTCAAAGATAGCTAAAAATTGGTTAAAAATCAAACCCTAGTTCTGAATGGGCTGTGTCCATTTCTTCGATATTTGCATAAGTAAAAGAAATACAGACTTTTTCAGTGATTCATCGGTAGGGAATACCATCTTGTTTTTGGTGTACTTTCTAATTTTACCATTCAAGTTTTCAATCAGGTTAGTCGTGTAAATAATCTTCCGGATCTCCAGGGGGAAGT
>Ga0334884_1000276_pt1 | contig 97791 bp, 48 predicted proteins | sample GraSluR1_MG_7_FD_207215 | JGI IMG/M metagenome (GOLD analysis project Ga0334884, IMG submission 207215) | Sludge microbial communities from methane-producing bioreactor in Wageningen University, Netherlands - Granular Sludge_12_05 R1 | ecosystem: Engineered > Bioreactor > Anaerobic >... | reverse complement strand
TACCTGGGGATATAGCGGCACCGATGCCGGAGGAAAGATGAAGGAAACGGGCACTACACATTGGGATTCACCCAATACCGGGGCCACCAACAGCAGTGGCTTCACGGCGCTCGGTGCCGGCTACCGCTGCTACTATGGCTATTTCTACGATCTCAGGTACTACGCCTACTTTTGGTCGTCCTCCGAGTATTCCTCTACACACGGGATCCTCCGGTACCTGGCCTATGACTACGCCAGTGTAACCCGGTACTACGGCTTCAAGGCCTACGGTTTTTCGGTTCGTTGCCTAAGGGACAGTGTCCCTCCCTGCACCCCCCAGCCCGACCAGGCCAATGCCGGGCCGGATAGCCTGGAGATAGTTGGGGATAGTGTGCAGCTTTATGCGAATGTGCCTTCAGTGGGCAGTGGTCAGTGGTCAGTGGTCAGTGGCAGTGGGGCAATGTTCAGTGATTCAACAATTGCGGACACGTGGTTTTATGGAGTATCTAGTGCTAACTATACTTTGGTTTGGACCATCACTAACCAGTGCGGCAGCACACGTGATACCGTGAACATCAGCTTTGCTGACACGAGTGCCCTCACTTGCGGTGGCATCCTCACCGACCCCCGCGACGGCCAGCAATACCCTACCGTGCAAATAGGCACACAGTGCTGGATGGCGAAGAACCTGAATGTGGGCACAATGGTGAATGGCAGTTCTAACCAAACGAATAATTCCACGATAGAAAAATACTGTTACAACAATGATGTAAACAACTGCAATACATACGGTGGTCTTTACCAATGGGATGAAGCAATGGGTTATACCACCACAGCAGGCAGCCAGGGCATTTGCCCTACGGGCTGGCACCTGCCCACGGATTCGGAATGGTGTACGCTAACGACTTTCCTTGACCCCACGGTGAACTGCAATACCTGGGGATATAGCGGCACCGATGCCGCAGGAAAGATGAAGGAAACGGGCACTACACATTGGGATTCACCCAATACCGGTGCCACCAACAGCAGCGGCTTCACGGCGCTCGGTGCCGGCTACCGCCACTACGATGGCGATTTCGGCAGTCTCAGGCGCTACGCCTACTTTTGGTCGTCCTCCGAGTATTCCTCAACACGCGGGCTCTACCGGTACCTGACTTGGTACGACGCCAATGTACGCCGGTACGACACCTACAAGACCTACGGTTTTTCGGTTCGTTGCCTAAGGAGTAATTGACTATTTGACATTTTGACTATTTGATAATCCGCCGCTCCCTAAGCGCAGTCGAAGGGGGAGGCGGGTCGAATTTTTTTGAGATGGCGATATATGAACAGCTACCGGTGTTTAAGGCAAGTTATGACTTGTTGATCGAGGTTTTTGAAACGGATAAGCACCTTACCAGGGATTATATATTCAGCATTGGGGAACGCAGCATCGATGCATAAAAATCCCAGTACACTTAATAGCTACTCATTGTCCTATCCGGCCAGGAGCCTCTTGGCTTTGTTAGCTTCCCCGAAAACCAGAAGTTCAGTACTCCAAGTACTCCAAGTACTCCAAGTACTCTAAGTACTCCAAGTACTCTAAGTACTCTAAGTACTCTAAGTACTCTAAGTACTCTAAGTACTTATAATTGGCTACCTTTGCACCCAATTTTGGATCAATCCGTATATGATGATTAATATTACCCTTCCTGACGGCAGCGTCAGACAATACGAACCCGGAGTAACAGGAATGGACATCGCCCTGAGCATCAGCGAAGGTTTGGCAAGGAACGTTTTGTCAGCCAAAGTGAACGGAGAGGTGTGGGATGCTACCCGGCCTATCCAAAGGGATGCTGATATTCAATTGCTTACCTGGAATGATGAAGAAGGCAAAGCCACAATGTGGCACTCCTCTGCCCACCTGATGGCCGAGGCGGTGGAGAAACTCTACCCAGGTGCAAAATTCGGGATAGGTCCGGATATTGAAAATGGTTTCTACTACGATATCGACCTGGGCGATCGCGTCATTTCTGAGCAGGATTTTCCGGAAATAGAAAAGAAAATGAAGGAGCTTGCGGCACAAAAGCAGGCTTTCCGGCGCAGGGAGGTAAGCAAAAAGGAAGCCCTGAATTATTATGGAGAGAAGGGGGATGAATACAAACTCGAGCTTATAGATGAGTTGAATGAGGGGGAGATCACTTTATACGAATCCGGTGATTTTGTGGATCTCTGTCGCGGGCCCCATCTTCCGGACACCGGAGCCATCAAGGCCGTTAAGATATTGAGTGTGGCCGGAGCATACTGGAGAGGGGATGAGAAGCGCAAACAGCTGACCCGCTTGTATGGTATCACTTTTCCAAAGCAGAAAGAACTGACAGAATTCCTCGAACGCCTGGAAGAAGCCAAAAAGCGGGATCACCGCAAATTAGGCAGGGAACTCGATCTTTTTACTTTTTCCCAAAAAGTAGGCAGCGGCCTTCCCCTTTGGATGCCCAAAGGCGCAGAATTGCGGGAGAGACTGGAAAACTACCTTAAAAAGGTGCAGCGCAAAGCGGGTTATCATCCCGTAATCACTCCCCACATCGGAAATGTAAATCTCTACAAGACTTCCGGACATTATGAGAAATACGGAGAAGATTCTTTCCGTCCCATCACCACACCCCAGGAAGGAGAGCAGTTTTTTCTGAAACCAATGAATTGTCCGCATCATTGCGAAATTTATAAAGCCAGGCCGCATTCCTACCGCGACCTTCCTGTCCGCTATGCCGAATTTGGCACCGTATATCGCTATGAGCAAAGTGGAGAGCTGCACGGCCTCACCCGTGTAAGAGGTTTTACCCAGGATGACGCCCATATTTTCTGCACCCCCGAGCAGGTGAAAGACGAATTCAAGGCAGTGATGGATATCGTGATGCAGATTTTCAAAGCCCTGGACTTCAAAGATTTTAATGTGCAGATCTCCACACGGGATAAAAACGATAAGGAGAAATACATCGGTTCCGACGAGAATTGGGAGCGTGCCGAGCAGGCCATTATGGAAGTGGCAGAAGAAAGAGGACTCCAGGCACAGGTAGTGCCCGGTGAGGCGGCATTCTATGGTCCCAAAATGGATTTTATGGTGCGCGATGCGATTGGCCGGAAATGGCAGCTGGGGACCATCCAGGTAGATTATAATCTGCCGGAAAGATTTGAACTGGAGTATGTTGGCGCAGATAATGAGAAACATCGTCCGGTAATGATCCACCGTGCGCCCTTTGGTTCAATGGAGCGTTTTGTGGCCGTTTTGATTGAACATTGTGCCGGAAAATTCCCGCTTTGGCTCACTCCGGAGCAGGCTATTATATTGCCAATCAGTGAGAAATACAATGCATACGCTGAAAAAGTTTTACATTTGCTGGATATTTCGGATATTCGCGCCTCCATTGACCGGCGCAGTGAGAAGACCGGTAAGAAAATACGGGATGCAGAATTGAAGCGCATTCCGTATATGTTGATTGTCGGGGAGAAGGAAGAAGCGGAAGGCTGTGTGTCGGTCAGAAGGCAAGGTGAAGGCGATCTTGGAACGGAAAGCGTGGAAGCCTTCATTCAACGCATTGAAGAAGAAATCAGGATCCTGCTCGAAGCGTGAGCCGGGATCACAAGTATAAACAATAAGAAAGGAGGAGTACCATAGCACGTTTTCCAAATTCCCGGGGCAGAAGCAGAGGCCCTATCCGGAAGAAAGAAGATCCGCATAAGATCAATGAACATATCCGCGCCCCGATGGTTCGCGTGGTGGGTCAGGATCTCGAACAAGGCATCTATCCCATCAGGGAGGCCTTGCAAATGGCAGAAGACCGTGGACTGGATCTGGTAGAGATTTCACCAACCGCCAACCCACCTGTCTGCAAAATCATCGACTACAGGAAGTTCCTGTACGAATTGAAAAAGAAACAGAAAGAGATTAAAGCCAAATCTGCCAAAATTGTGGTGAAGGAAATCCGGCTGGGGCCGAATACCGATGACCACGATTTTAACTTTAAGCTCAAACACGCCATCAAGTTTCTGGAGGATGGCGCCAAGGTGAAGGTGGATGTCTTTTTTAAAGGACGCTCCATCATCTACAAAGAGAAAGGGGAAATTGTATTGTTGAAGTTTGCCCAGGAATTGGAAGAATACGCTAAGGTTGAACAATTGCCTAAACTTGAAGGGAAAAGGATGATTATGATCCTGGCCCCCAAGAAATAAAGATCGTCCGTCAGGAACGGAAGTGTTGAATCAGTTAAAAAAAGCAGCAATGCCTAAAATGAAAACCAAGTCGGGTGCCAAGAAACGTTTTGCGTTTACCGGTACCGGCAAAATCAAGCGGAAGCACGCTTACAAGAGTCATATTCTGACCAAGAAGTCCACCAAACGCAAACGTAACCTCGGTTACGATGCCATCGTGGATAAGGCCGATTTGAATAATGTCAAAGCGATGCTTGCAAAATAGTCCATTGTTTAACTTGTCCCGGGCTTGCAAAGTCCTGCCTGCAGGCGCCCGGTCAAAAACTACAGAAAGATGCCAAGATCAGTCAATAATGTTGCTTCAAGGGCACGCCGAAAGAAAATTCTGAAACTGGTGAAAGGCCAGTTCGGACGGCGCAAGAATGTCTGGACGGTTGCAAAAAACGCCTATGAAAAAGGGCAACAATATGCATACCGCGACAGACGGAACAAAAAGCGGACTTTCCGCGGATTATGGATCGCCAGGATCAATGCCGGTGTACGGCAATATGGGATGTCCTACTCGGTATTTATGGGGAAACTCCACGAGAAGGATATTCAGCTGAACCGCAAGGTCCTTGCCGATCTCGCTATGAACCATCCCGAAGCCTTCAAGGCGATTGTGGATGCAGTGAAGTAAACAAACCCTATCCGTTCCTGATAAAAAGAAAACGCCTTCGGGCGTTTTTTTTGTGCGATAAAAAAACCTTCGAGTGCAGGGCTGTCAGTAAGTAAAAATTTTAACCGCAGAGAGCGCAAGGTTCACGCAAAGTGCGCGAAGGGGTAACTCCTATCACCGCCACTTTCTGAAGGATTTGAAAAGCAAGAAAGGATTTAAAATTGAGAGGACTGGCTTCTTAGCGTCCTCAGCGCATTCTTTGCGTCCATTGCGGTAAAAAAACCTTTGAGAGCCGGGCTGTCAGTGGATTGAAATTAAACCGCAGAGAACGCAAGGATCACGCAAAGTGCGCGAAGGGGTAGCTCTTATCACCGCCAACACGGGAGAATATTCTAAAGAAATTAAGCGACTTATCATAATCCATTAACAAGTCTCTTGATTCCGTCCTTGATCAAAACAACATTGAAGTTGATCAGCAGTCCAAGTTTACACTTGCTTAATTTGAGGTACGTAAGAAGCTGAGCAATGTGAACGTCCGAGATTCCTTCGACAGCTTTCACCTCAATAATCACTTTGTTTTCCAGAAGCAAATCGACTCTGTATCCAATGTCTAGTCTAACATCCTCGTAAACTAAGGGTAGGGCTTTTTGCTTTGTTATGTTTAAGCCGGTCTTCGATAACTCATAATACAGGCACTCTTCATAGGCGCTCTCCAATAAACCAGGTCCAAGATTTCTATGAACCTTCAAAGCACTTTCAACAATAATTCTTGAGATTTCATTTTCGTGCATAATTGAAACGGATAGGTGAGTTCTTCTTTTTAAGCACAAAAGTCAATTCTTGGAAGTGGAAAGGTAGCGAAATAATTGAATTCTTAGCGCCCTCGGCGCATTCTTTGCGTCCATTGCGGTAAAAAAACCTTTGAGTGCAGGGCTGTCAGTAGATTAAAATTAAACCGCAGGGTTCGCAAAGTTCACGCAAAGTGCGCGAAGGGGTAGCTCTTATCACCGCCACCATCTGAAGGATTTGAAAAGCAAGAAAGGATTTAAAATTGAGAGGACTGGCTTCTTAGCGTCCTCAGCGCATTCTTTGCGTCCATTGCGGTAAAAAAGTCTTTGAGTGCAGGGCTGTCAGTGGATTGAAATTAAACCGCAGAGAACGCAAGGATCACGCAAAGTGCGCGAAGGGGTAGCTCTTATCACCGCCACCATCTGAAGGATTTGAAAAGCAAGAAAGGATTTAAAATTGAGAGGACTGGCTTCTTAGCGTCCTCGGCGCATTCTTTGCGTCCATTGCGGTAAAAAAACCTTTGAGTGCCGGGCTGTCAGTGGATTAAAAGTAAACCGCAGGGTGCGCAAAGTTCACGCAAAGTGCGCGAAGGGGTAGCTCTTATCACCGCCACCATCTGAAGGATTTGAAAAGCAAGAAAGGATTTAAAATTGAGAGGACTGGCTTCTTAGCATCCTCAGCGCATTCTTTGCGTCCATCGCGGTAAAAAAACCTTCGAGTGCCGGGCTGTCAGTGGATTAAAAATAAACCGCAGAGAACGCAAGGATCACGCAAAGTGCGCGAAGGGGGGTATCTCTTATCACCGCCTCTTTCTGAAGGATTTAAAAATGAGAGCATAGCTCAAGGCTGGTTTCTTAGCGCCCTTGGCGCATTCTTTGCGTCCATTGCGGTAAAAAAACCTTCGAGTGCTGGGCTGTCAGTAAGTAAAAATTTTAACCGCAGAGAGCGCAAGGATCACGCAAAGTGCGCGAAGGGGTAACTCCTATCACCGCCACTTTCTAAAGAATTTGAAAAGCAAGAAAGGATTTGGGAAATAGCGCATAGCTCAAGGCTGGCTTCTTTGCGTCCTTGGCGCATTCTTTGCGACCATTGCGGTAAAAAAGTCTTTGAGTGCAGGGCTGTCAGTGGATTAAAAATAAACCGCAGAGAACGCAAGGATCACGCAAAGTGCGCGAAGGGGGGAGGCACTTCCTCTTGATTATGCCTGGATCAGGGCCTGCCTAAGTCTTACCAAAACCTGCAGCAACTCTTCCACGTCGCATAAGGGCAGCATATTGCTGCCATCAGATTTAGCCTGGCGTGGCTCCGGATGGGTCTCCAGGAAAATTCCATCAACGCCGGCCGCAACACCTGCCCTGGCAAGGGTATCGATCAAATCAGGCAGCCCACCGCTTACCCCACCAGCCTGGTTGGGTTGCTGAAGCGAATGGGTGATGTCGAGCACCACCGGATAACCCAGGGCCTGCATCCGCGGAATAGCCCGCATATCCACCACCATATCCCCATACCCGAACATCGTCCCGCGCTCGGTGAGCAAAATGTCACTATTGCCGGTATGCTTTACCTTCTCTGCAGCAAACCGCATTGCTTCAGGTGACAGAAACTGTCCCTTTTTGATGTTCACCGGCTTGCCCGTATTTCCTGCCGCCACCAGGAGCGCTGTTTGCCGACACAAAAAAGCCGGGATTTGCAGCATATCCACAAATTCCGCAGCCATTGCGGCCTCTGCCTCCGTGTGTATATCGGTGATGAGCGGAACCTGAAAAGTTTCTCCCACGGCTTGCATTATCTTCAGGGCTTTTTCATCTCCGATTCCCGTGAAGGAATCCATTCTGGAACGATTGGCCTTGCGGTAAGAGGCTTTGAATATCAGGGGGATGCCAAGTCTGTCGCACATCTTTACCAGGGCTTCCGCAATGGGGAATGCCATATCCTCATCCTCGATAACGCAAGGTCCGGCAATCAGAAAAAAGTTAGCCTCAGGGCTGTGGGTATATTCGCTCAGTGTATTCATACGGTTCATTTATTCAGTTCCTTAGAAAGTCAGCATCCTATTGATCGCTGGCTTTGAAACGTGAAGTCAAAGCTACTTAATTCCTTGCAATCCTGCAGAGATGTGCCGGTGAAGCTGGTTCCGGTATTAAATGTTATTCAGGAAATCGTACAGATTTTCATCCGGCTTCAGATCGAGCTTTTTCCTGAGCCTCGACCTGCTTATATAGGAACTGGAGGGCTGTATGTTCAGGATATCTGCAATTTCCTTCGAGTTGAGCCCGATTTTGAGATAGGCGCACAACCTGAGGTCATTGTTTGATAAGCCGGGAAACCTTTCTTTCAGCTTTTTGAAAAAGTCCTGGTGCAATTCATCCATCTGGATCTCAAATGTCTTGTCCTCAATATTGATGTAGGCATCAAGCATTCTCTGGATCTCATTCCACTTCATTGAGGAGGAGAAAGGGCTTTTTCGCGCCTTCTCAAAACTATCCTTGATGGTGAGCAGGAGACGGTTCTTTTCTTCATTATCCCTGGCTTTGCTGGCGAGTTCAATGGTTTTGTTTTTTAGCTGCAACTTCAGTTGTTCATATTCATCTTTCAGGCGTTCCTGCTCAATCACCATAAGCTCCTGCTTGTGTTTCTCGGCCTGAATACGCAGGGACTTTTGTTCCTTCAGCAGCATTTTTTTCTTTTGCTTTTTGAGAGAAATAATCACCCGGTATCGAATCAACAACACCGCCGCAAACAACAGGAAGAGATATAAGGCGAGCGCATACCAGGAGCGGTGAAAGGGTGGGGCGATGCGGAAACTGGCAATCCTGCGCTCAACGGCTTCATCCGCAAGCTGTGCTCTTAAGGTAATGGTGTATTCTCCGTGATCCAGACCAAGCAAGTCGAGGCTTGTGTTTTTTCCATTAGATATCCATTCTTCGGCATCATTGAGTTTATATTGATACTCCATCACCTCCTGATTCGGTACGATATATTCAATCCTGAGATTATGCAAGCGGTATTTCACTTCACTACCAATAGGTACCAATATTCTTTCCTGGTTATTATAGGCTTCCAGTTTTCGCAGCACCAGGGAGTAAGGAAAACTGTCCTTGCTCTTCCTGTGGCGCAGGTGGCGTAAGGCAAACCCATTATAGGCGGGGTAAAAGGCATAATCGGGATGGATGAGCAGGGCTTGCCTATGCCTGTATAATATGCCTGCATTTTCCGGAGGAAGGATGCTTTGTTCTGATATCTCAAAATTCTTTGTTTCCGCGAAATATGTAAAGTGATGCCGGTCGGTCTTTACCAAAATTGCATCTCCTTGCTGGTGGATGAAAGGGTCGTTCCCAGGGAAATCATTGGATGGGAAAAGCATTCTGTCTTGCGGCTCAAGGCTGTCGCTCAGGAGGGTTCGGATTATGCCGTAATTCGGGATATTGATCCAGAGCGTATTATCCCCTTCAAGCACAAGTTGATTACACGAGCCGTAAATGTGCTCCATTTTCTTTTGAAAAGTCCATACCCCGTCTTTCCTTTCAAAAATGGAAATTCCATTGTAATATCCCGCCAGCAGTTTTTCCTGATAAGGAATGATGGTCCATACCCCTGATTGGTCTCCTACTTTCTGCACCCCATTCAAATCTACAATGAAGAGACCTTTGTCGTGCCCCATAAACAGAAGGTCGCCAATACTGGTGAGCGTCCAAACCTGTCCTTCAGTCCCGGGAATCAGTTGGAATTGAAAGAACTCTACTTTATTATCAAGCGCCGCCCAATTGGTGCGATACAGGCCCTGGTTTGTTCCCAGGAAGAATGCATCCTCCTTCAGGCCTGCGGTATAGCCGGTACCGAAATCTCCACGATAGTCGAGGAAGTAGGTGAAATGACTGTGCATATCCAGGACCGTCAGGCCATAATCCATTCCCAGCCATAACTTTCCGTTGGGGAGGGCGTGAAGAGATAGTATGGTGTTGCTGGGCAAACCTTTGTGTCGGTTGATGCTGTGCAGTAGGTTCCCATCCTTATCCGCAATAAGGAGTCCTTTCAATACAGTCCCATAGGCTACTTTCTTCGAGTCAATCTTTTCAAAACTAAATACTTTGGCTTCTTTGAGTTTGTCCGACAGGGCGATATCCAATGCCGTCAACCTTCCTTGTGCGAAGCGCAGCAGGCCTGCATCCCGCGTAACAACCATCAAGGCATTCCCGGATTTGTAGAGCCCTGTAATATGCAGTGTGTTCTGATCAGGATAATTAAACACTTTCTGAAGGGAGAAATCATCCAGAACATAGAGTCCATCGGAGTCATCGGCTAAATATAGTGTGTCTTGCAAGAGATAGCTGCCGCTGAATGCATTGGGCGCGGCAACCATCACGAATTGTTCGTTTTTATAGATATAAATATTTTGGGAAGAGATAAATAAGATATCATCCCGGAAGAGTTGCAGATCCCAGAACTCCTCAATAATGTCGTGTGGTTCTTCACGGAAAGGGTAAAGAGAGGTGTACTCAAAACTGAGATCCGCTTTTCTCTTCCAGATCCCAAAATCCTGGTCCGAGCCGGTATAAATAACAGAATCATTCAGGATGAGCAGGGAGCGGGTAAATCCATCGCTTCCCTGAAAACAATTCCAGGTCTTACCGTCAAATTCGAGCAAGCCGCGATCGGCAGCATAATATACTATCCCATTGGGTGCTGTGCTGATATCCCACACCTTCCCCTTATTCTGGTAATCCTGGGGTGAAAAATTTTGCAATGGGGGCATTCCTTTCTCCGGAACTGCCTGTGCAGCAGCGAGGATGGACATAATCCATATAGAGAAAATAAGCTGTATCCTTGCTTTCAAATTCCTTGAATTTGAGCCTGAATATAATAAAAAAGAGCCGCCCTTTTTGGAGACGGCTCTTTTTGGATACTTTTATTTCGTCACTACAAGCTTTTGTGCCACGACCTTCTTGTCGGCTGTCGTCAAACGCAGGATATAGATCCCTGGTTTTAGCGAGGTAGAAGGAATAACATCACCACGACCTGTCAAGGTCAACTTTCCACTTAGGTCAAGAACTTCATACGCTGCCACATCGCCTTCGAGATGAATCGCTTCTCCGCTGCTAGCGGGATTGGGATATACCCTGACGGCCATATCGCTGCCAGACACATCATTGCGACCGACTACACTTTGGCGGTAGAAGTAGATATTGTCCAGGAAAAAGGTCTGGCTTCCTGTGCCACCATCATATTTCAGTTGGATGACATCTGCCAGGTTCACTGCGCTGAAGGTGCTCAGCGGGATGTCGTGACTCACCCATTGACCGGGGGTGATGGGAAGAGAGTAGGGCGTCTCTACCGGTCCTGTGCTGATGAGATAGATGTTGACAGTGGTAGCATTGGCGGTCCACATATCCAGGTGCAGGGTGTCCATTGCACTCAAGTTAAGTGGAGTGGCAAACTGGTTTCCCTGATAGTTGAAATTCCCGAAGCGTATCACTGAATCACCCTGGATCTGAGGAAAGGTAACGACAGTAGATTGGCCCCAATTCGGAGTAAAATCAGTGTTCGCCACATTGGTGTATGCGCCGCTGAAAACGGAAACAACTTCGTGGGAATAGCGGAAGGGGGGCAGGGGTGCAGCCACCGCGGGTTGGTTGGGAGATGCAACCTGAGCGTTGAAGGTAATATTGTCGAAATAGACAATATTGTCCTGGGTCCTGCCGGCCAGGTTAAAGTCTGGGAAAACAACAATTTGATCATAAGCACCTTCCGTAGGGGGAGGGTTGGTGTGTCCTGAAAAATCAAAGGTGATTTCTTCCCATTGGTTGATCAGGGTGTTGGGCACTTTTATTTCAGGGAGTGCCCATCCGGTGGGAGCCACGAGCTTGATCCCCACATCGCTGATCACAGTTTTCCACACCATAATCTTAATCAGCGAATTGGTGGAATCGAGCACGAAACTGCCCAGGTTTGTGCTGTCGTGGGCCGACTCGCACCCTGCCCAGGGTTGCCCTGCCTGAAGGGCGGTAAATTTGGCAACGGTCGCGCTGGTATTGACACCGGCCGGTGCAGGATTCGACACAATTTCCAGGGGCGGGTTGGTGCTGTTTTCAAAAACGGCCCAGGTCCACAGGGCTCCGTAGCCCCCCGACTCAAAGTCGATTGGCGCATTCTGCGCAAAACTTACCGATGCCATCAGCATCATAGCAACAAAGTAGTACTTCTTCATAATGATTTGATTTTAAGTGTTAGTGATTCATTTTGTGTGGGCCCGCTCCTTACTGCAGGCCTGTTCAGGTTCATATCAGGTGTTGAATTGCCAGTTTGGGGGTTCTATCGAGATGGAATAAGCCCCAGTGCTTTTCAGGTTCAAAGGGTTCGGGCGATCCTTTCCACGATTCGTCAAAGGCTTCGAAGAAAAAGGCCATAATCCCTTCTCTATCCGTCCATTCCATCAATCTTTCAAAATATATTTTTTGAAAATCTTCATTCACATTCTCCGGATGAATCCCTCGTCCATTAGACTGCGTTGCCCAGCCGGCTTCTGTGATGATGACCGCTTTGTGGGGGTGCTTTTTTGCCACCGCGGCATAATTCTGTTTTGTATAGTCCAGGGCCTCCTCAATCTGCTTGTATTCCCAGACAGGGTAGGTGTGAATGGAAATGAAGTCGAGTGTTTCGGCAAGGCCTTCGAGCTTCACCAACCAGGGAACATAATTTTCGCAGAATGTAACGCCTTGTTTGATAGCCTTTTTTACTTGTTGAGCGTACTGCATCACTTTGCGTTCGGGTACATAATGATCTGTCCACTCCACACAGGCTTCATTGCCCACGGATACGCTGAAAATTATCTCCGGTTGCTGATTAGCCATCTCTATCAATCGCTTGATTTTTATTTGGTTGAGCTGACGATTGGATTCCAGGTCGGCTTCGGAATAAACCCCTCCGTCCCAGGGACAATTGAAGTTGTTCATCTCAGCCCCGATGTAAGCTCCCAGCATAATCCTGAAATCCAGCTTCTCTTTCTGTATTACCTCCAATACTGTTTCTGCGTGGGCATCACAATCGAATAATCGCAAATACTTCCAATGGGGGTGAAGCAGAAGCAGGTCCTCCCTGATTTGTGCATAGGTTGGATAGACCGCTCCCGGGGATTGTCCCTCCCGAAAGCCGGAATAGCAGATGGCTCTTCCCGGAGCAATGTTGAGTTTATGAAAGGTGTTCATTGACGAATTTTAATTTTCGATCTTTATCCCAAATACCCCAATATGCGCCTACATCCCCTTCTGTATCTACTTTCCAGGCTTCATCAAATGAAGAGAAGTAGAAGATCTCAATGTTTTCATCCTTAGACCATAACTGTGTGTTGATGAAATACTTCATTGCATTGAGGCTGGAAGGGATGCTGTTACCCAGTTTTTCGCCTGCACTTGGCCAACCTGTTTCTGTGATAATGACTCTTTTTCCTTTTCCAGCCAGAAGGGCCTGCTGGTACATTTGCTGCATATGCTGCAAGGCGTACCTGTATTCCGTTCCTTCCCAGTAAGGGTAGCAGTTGCAGAGGATGAGGTCGCAGGCATCAACCAATTCGGGCCTTTGGGCAAACTCGTAATAGGCATCCACGTAGGCTACAGGTATCCCGGGAATACGTTCCCTTACTTCTTGGATGTAATTCAGTAATTCGTGCAGGCTGAGATCTTTACGATAAAGCACCTCATTCCCCACGGCAGCGATATCTACCTGCCCCTCTTCGGCAAGGCGGGCCAGCCCTTCGATTTCCTCCCGGTTCTTCTGCTCATCACTTCCCATCCAGGCACCTACGAGGGTTTTTAAACCCATTTCGCGGGCTATTTTCGGGATATGCTCATTGCCATCGATGCAGGAGAAGGAGCGTACCCAGGAGGAATGAGGCTTCAGGATTTCCATCCTTTTGCGGATCTGTGCTTCTGAAACCTGATCCCCCGGCTGCTGCCCTTCTTCATACAAGCTGAAGCAAAAGCCGTGGACCCCATCGTACAATACCTCGAGAAACAGATTTTTCAGTTCTTCTTCTGACTTCCCTTCCAGGAACTGCTCATTGTTTCGGGTAACTGATTCCCGGAAGCTGAGGAATTTATTGGGCCTGAATGACATATGTTTTTTCTTGTGGGGTGTATGTTTCTGATTTTACTGGAATAGCTATAGCTCTCCGCGTCTTTTAACCAACTCATCTTTTATTTCCCTGGCCCTTGCTTCGGTGAGGTCGTACTTCCACATCACCCAGATGGCCAGTCCGGCGGTGGCAGCAGGTACCAGGATGTCGGCCAGCCTCAGGTTGGTGAGGGTCTCTGCAGTCTGTATTGTAGCATTCTGGTCAAAGCCTACCAGTTTCAATACCAATCCCCCCAGCACCAAAGCCAGTCCCTGACCAAGTTTTACCATCCACCAGTAAATGGCTCCAAAGGTTCCTTCCTTGCGGGGCATCCCATTGTTGAGCTCATCCAGGTCGCAAACATCGGCGGTCATACTCATCATCAGGGTAAACAGTCCCCCTATCCCGAATACCATCAGCGGAATTGGCATAAACATCAACCAGGGATTATCCGGATTGAAGCCCCACCATTTGAGCGCATAACCCACCATCGAAATGGCAGTGGAAATGATGAATGCCTTCCTCTTGCCCCATTTATTGGCCATCCAGGTGATGAGGGGAATGATCAGGAAGGCGGTGGCAATGGCGCTTACCGTAGAGAACCAGGCAGGCCAGGTGGCTGCATCTGCGTAATTGCCTTTAAATAAGTAGAATACAATAATGAAGTAGCTGAATGAAGCGACCATCTGAAAACCATTAAACACAAGGAAGGTGGCGCCACAAAGCCTCACAAAGGCGATGTTCTTAAAGATCAGAGCCATATTCTTGATCAGGCTCTTCAGGTTTTTGGCGATGTTCTTAAATGTGAGTTCATCGCGGTTGGTCAGGTTTGCCTGGTCGATTTCTTTACAGAAGAGGGCAGGCATCATCCCCAGTATCATACAGGCCACCCCAACGATGATGGATAGTTGACGAACACCGATCGCTTGTGATTCGAAAAGATCCGGGTTCGCTATGATCACCCAGAACCAGGGAACGATCATCCAGGCGATTTGCCCGATGGTTTGGGAAAAGCCCATCAAACGGGTGCGCTCGTTGTAGTCGGAAGTCATTTCGTAGCCCAGCCCGATCAAGGGGGTGGAAAACATTGTGTTCCCAATCAGGTATATCATCGAAAAAATCAGGAAGTACCAGAAATTATACATCTGGGAGTTTTCGGGATGGAGTTGCCACAAGACGGCGAAAAGAACCCCACTCAATATCGCCCCAAAAAAGATATAGGGCTTTCTTCTGCCGAAGCGTGATTTTGTATTGTCTGAAATGTAACCCATTATGGGATCAGTGATGGCATCAAAAAAACGTGGCAGCCCACCAAGCAAACCGGCGAGAAAGGGATCCATCCCGAAAGCGGTCAGCAGAAAGAAGGCAAAAACACCCAAGGATCCCGGCAGCAGATTATTCACAAGATGGCCTGCTCCGAAGGCGGCCTTTTGTCCGAAAGGGACCCTGTCTTTGGGCTTGGTTTTGAATGAATGCATCAGCTTATAATTGAATTAGTTATCATTATTGCAAACAATGTCAGAAGGAAGAACCACCGTTTGAATTGCCTTAGCACTGAGGGTAAGCTCCACACTCTTTTCCCCGCTTGTCAAACGGATTCCTTTCGCTTGGGTGGAGGGATTGAAGAGCACCACAGCATAGGTCCCATCGGGATTTTCCACTGCAGTGGCCAATACATCAGGGTCGGAGAAGGAAAGACCGATGCGCGTGGAGCCCGGGCGGATAAACCTGCTGAAATGGGCCAGGGTATAGTACAAGGGTGTGAAATACACCTCATCATTATCAGGATCTGCTATCACAGGAGCCACGCACCAATTCTCTGCCCAGTTCGGGCCACCTTCGCGGTCGAGGACCATATTCCAGTCAATCCAGCCATCCACCCCATTGTTCAGGCATCCAATAATATCCCTGGCGTAGCGGAATACCGGGACGTACTTGGGATGGAGGTATTTCTGATCTTCCGGTGCCCAGGTGTATCCCCAGTCTTTGGCCTCCTTTGCCCAATACCAGGCATCATCTTTCCACCTGGGCTTTTCGGCATCAATACAAGCTTCCGTTTGGATCAGATGCTTGCCGGGGGCCTTGGAATGGGCATATTGCAATGCTTCAGGAAAGTGGTCGTAAGTACTTGCATACCAGTGGATGGCTGTGCCCCCATAAAAGCCTGCCGCCAGCGTATCATCAAACATTGCATCCACCCATATCCTGAGTTGTTCGTCCCGGTTCTGGTCAAACCCCAAAATCTGCACTTCGTGCCCATCTTCGCGCAATCTCGGTCCAAGATGATGCTTTACGAAGTCATTCATTTCTTCCGGCCTAAAGTGCATACTCTCCCAGTTGCTGTCATTCCCGAGGGGTTCATTTTCTACCGTAATCCCCCAAATATCAATTCCTTCCGAAGCATAGGCTGTAAGGTATTTTGAGAAGAACAAGGCCCAGGTTTCATAATGGGAGGGAAGCAGTTTTCCTCCGCGCCAGTCATTATTGTCCTTCATCCAGGGGGGAGCTGTCCAGGGTGAGGCAATCAGTCTGAACCCGTCTTTGGAGAGCGCCAGGGCATCTTTGATCATAGGAATGATATCGCCCTTGTCTTCTTCAATGGAGAAATGTTCCAGCAAGGTGTCCCCTGCCACGGGGGCAAAGGAGTAGTTGCCGAGGGAGAAATCGCAGGAGTTGATATGGGTACGTGTAAGGGAGTATCTGGCTCCGTCTTCCCCGAAATAGGCCTCCAGTATCTTCATCCTGTTTTCCCTGCTGAGTTGATTCAAAATATGGGCGGATGCTTCTGTAAATGAACCCCCTATGCCGGTAATGCGCTGGAAGCGTTCCTCCGGGTGCAAGCGTATCTCAATGTGGCTTTCCTCCTTTGGAAAAGCACTGATTTTGCTCAGTTTATGGCCATTTTCTGAGGTTTCATATACTTCCATTTCTTTTTGCGCCGGGTTGATGCAACTTTGCAGCATTGCTGCGATAATGCCCAGAAGGATCAGAATTCGTTGTGGTTTTTTCATCACCTTTTTCATTTAATCTTCCAAATTGATTTCATAAATGGCCGGAGGGGGCATCACCGTCTTCATCAGGGCTTCCTTGTTGCCCTCAAAGGTTTTGGTAATGGGAAGTCCGTCTCGTGTCAGGCCTTCAAAAATGCCGGCATCTACCAGATCCCAGAGGACATACTTTGCTTCGGACTGAAGGTTGATGAGCCCGAAGTGATTTTCTGATCCCATAGGATTGGCGCTGTCCTTCCATTGTTCGTCAAAGGCTTCAAAATAGAAGCAGCTAATTCCCGCCTCTGAAGTCCAAGCACGTGTTTTCCAATAGTATAGCGCTGCCTTATACTCATCCACCGCCCGTGACCCCGTATCTCCATAGAAGCCATCAGAAATGGATGCCCAACCGGTTTCGCCGATATGGACAGGTTTGTCGATGCCCAGGCTGTGCATATAGTTCACTACGCTTGCATACTGTGCGATGGCATAGTCTCTTGCCCGCTGCATTGCGCGTTCAATTTTTTCCATTTCCGGCAGGGCCGTTTCATCCTCTCTTACGCCCCAGAATTCCGGATTGTAATGGGTGTCGTGCATCGGATAAGTGTGCATTGAGATGAAATCCACACGCTGAATCAATTCATTCAGAGCGGGCCCGTGATAACTGGTATCTCCACCTCCCCAGGATGCGAAATTGTCTGAGCTCGTAATCCATAGGCTTTCCGGCAGTTCACCTTCTTTCTTCAAGTCCTGCAGGTATTTTACCCATTTCAGGATAACTTCGGCTTGCACATAATAGGATGCTGCCCAGTGCACCATCGCTTCATTGCCAACCGCAATGATTTTCACGCTTTCAGGGTATTTCTTTGCCAGTGCTACGGCTCGCGCAATCTCGCCTTCATTTTCAGGGCTTTCCCGGCTGTGATCCGGAGGCAGGTCAGAAAAGGCATTCAGGCATTCTATCCAGGCACCCAGCATTACATACATTTCAAAATCAGCATCTTCTGCTTTCAATTGACGGATGGCTTCCAGGAGATTGGCCGCTTCATCGAGATAGACATTATAGGTGCGCAGCAGCTTAATATCCATTGCAGAAAGAATACGGAGGTCCTCTTTCAAATCCTCAATATCGGGCTGGATATCCCTGGTAATTTCTCGATATCCTCCAAAAGAAATGGCCTGATAAACAGGATCCCCCAGAATCTCTGCTGCGGTTTTGCCCGTGGGTTGCGGGGCGGAAGAACAGCCTGAAAGAAGGAACAGGATGAGAAGACAGGTGACGAAAGGCCATCTTATGAGGGCGTTTGTAAGAAGGTGCTTTTCAGTATGCAATGGATTTGATGTCATTTCTTTACTCTTTTTGCCTTGTCCTGCAATGATCTTCAGGTATGCTGTTTCTGATCGTGTTTCATCCTTATGGAAACTTCTATCCGGTCGATTTCTCCTTTTCGCCGGAAAACGGACGTGCTCAGGGGCCTGCTAAGGGTGAGTCCGCTTATTATTTCTTCTGTGCCATCCGGATAAAAGATGCTGATCTCATTCTTTTCTGCCTTTGTCAGGATGACAGGAACCTGGCAAAAGGTGAAGGCAATCTGTCCTTCCGACAATAAGATTGTTTGTGTTTCTCCATTGATTGAGAGGTATTTGAACTGGCTTTGGTGGGTAAGGAATTCTTCTTCATTGAACAGTTCCGGCCTGAATCTGATGACCCCATCCTCTATCGTCAGTGCCAACTCGCCCAGGCGTGAAATGATGTCTTCTTTCACCTGCCCGGTGAGTCCGGGTTGTTTGGCGCCTGCCCCTGCCGGGGTATGCGAATGGGCATCCATTGGAAAGGCACCGTATAAGCCGGGGTTTTTATAGAGTCCTATCCCTGCCTTCATTTCATAATAATGCGCCTTCAGTTCCCCTGATATTTCTGCACCGGCTCCTGCATCCAGGGCAGAGAAAAAACACTCCTGCGCAGCCAGCATTAATTTGGAGACCATATGCCAGTAAATGGACCCCAATCCTTCGTAGCCGAAAAAAGTACCGGATCGGCCTGTGAAAGATTTGTGGTCAAACACCTCCTCATAAATGGCCAGGATCTTATCCTTCTCTGATTCTACCAAATGGCTGTATGTCCCAACCCTCAGCTCTGCCAGCGCTGCATCCAGCAATTCGGCATTCCTGAAATGTGCATTGAAATGGTATTGCCCAAGGATATCTTCCTCAATGATGCTCTGGTTTTTATCAGCCAGGAGCTTCCTTAAAAGGGCTGAGGATTCCACCAGGTGTGGCGGAATCTTATTCTTCTCCATAAATCCCGGAAGTACCCTGTCGGGGTAAAGCATATAACTATACTGGTCTTCCCGGAACATCCTGCTTTTTTTGAGGGCGTTCAGCAGTGCAAGGCTCTCTTCTCCGGAAAGGAATTCTGCACTCAAAATGGCAACCTGGCCTTCCAGCATCTCATATAAATGGCGAATGGAGATACCATCCGGCTTTATGGAAATCAGGTTATAGGTGTGGAAAAGGGCATCCTCACGCCGGTTGGCACGGATGGAATGGTCAAAGTATTGAAGGCATAGTCCAAGGAAGGCTTCCAGGTCCTTTGGCTGAAGCATTCTTTTCTCTCCCGAGAAAGAATACTGATACACCTCATTTCTGTATTTCGCGTGCGCTTTTCCCAGGAAGTTTGCAAAGCGAAGCCGGTCGGCATCTGAAAATCGATGGGAAAGCATTGCCACATTGTCGCTCAGGAATTGGTGCACGACATCGAATAGTGCGGCCAGTTCTTCAGAGATAACCAAATTGCTCAAGGTGTGCCTGCTCAGCTCCGACTGCCAGAACTTAACAAAGCGCCTCAGGTAATAGAGGGTTACCATAGAGGCACCATTTCCTACCAGGGCATTATTGGCATCGTTCCACTCAGGCCTTTGGGTATTCAGCCAGATGCCAGCCTCGGGGATGAAGTTGCAAAGCTTGGATAAGAGGGAAACCAGCAATTTTTCTGTCAGATTGACTTTCAGAATCTCAGTGTTGCGGCTGTCTTTCAACAGACAGGCGTCTGCACCCAGATAGGCCATTTCCGTCCTGATGCGCCGGTCAAGATCGAAGTCAAAAGCAACGGTGTCTTTTGGGTTACGCAGGATTTCCTCATAGGGTTTGATGCGATAAGGCACATTGGCGTAAGTAAAAACCGGGCTTATCAGCATTTTTTCCAGTTTCCCGGGATGAAAGCGGCTCGAGAGTTCCAAAAACCTGAGCAGGTAGATGATCTGGTGATCCCCCCAGTAGCCAATGTAGGCCCAGGGATCGTTGGGATCAGGGACTTCCCAGTCTATGCCTTCGCGCCGGATGCGGTATGGATTGTACCCATCAATGGTGGAAGCGTTCACGAATTTGGCAATGATGCCTTCGATGTAGGAGGGGAAAGCATAACATAAGGCTTCCCAATTCTGAAAGATGTCGCGCCAGTTCCCCTGGAAGCTGTATTTGATGCTCCCATCCTCGTTTTTTGTTTCGATGGAAAACTGATTCCAGGGCCGGCTGGGGTCTCCGTGCCGGCGACTGAAGCTGAGGGGAAGGTATTCACTGGCTATGCGGATGAGGTCGGCGTCTTTGGTCTCCGCCGCACGCTGAAGTAATTGTTCATAATCGATGACAGAAGGCAGCTGTGCAAGCCATTGCGCGTACTGCTTGCTCAAAAGGCGGTTGATTTGTGCGGTATATCTTGAAAAATCCTCCCTGTCGATGCGGTAATGATGCACAAAGAGTCCTCCACGCATTATGTTGAACAGGGTGTTCGTATAATGGCGTGCGGAACACATCTCTGTATTGCTGATCTGGAAGCCGTCGGACAGGGCCACCATTCTTTTCAACTTGCTTGTCCCGGACTGTATATCCGTTAAAATGATACTTTCAGCTTGTGGGTTGTTGCGGATGAAGGTGTTCAGATTAATGACCTTTGCGTGGCTTTGATTGATCTCGGCGATGGTGAGCCACTGGCGTTTTTCAATCCGTTGCAGTTCAATGTCGGCCTGAATGAAGTACGCCCCCCGATGGGCCCGGATGCTGTGCTCTGATGTAAGCACTTTTCCCTGGAGAAAGCATCCCACTTGTTTTTCGGAAATCAGGATGCGGGTATCCTCCCGGAAACCTGAGGACCACACCGTGGTGGTACACAGTGCCTCGCTGGGTTCTGCCCGATCCACAGGAATGGCGCTCAGCATAAAGAGCCCCAGGGTGGTATCGGGTGCTTTTTCGCTGATTTTGTAGGCGCGGGCCAGATTGCTGTACTCATTTTGAAAAGCATAACCCAGGCCGTAGGGAAGGATGTTCTTCAGCCCGTCAAGGATGCGTATGCTGACAGGACTGTCGGAAAGATTCTCCAGGCTCGATCTTTTGACAAAGCCAAAAGCTTCACTATTGTACCACCCATAGCGAAAGGAAAGTCCCAGACTCAGGTTTTTCTCTTCAAAGATGACCTTGTTCCCGTAAATGCTTTTGTAGATGTTTCGTTCCACATCATAGAACCGGAGCGCATCAGGGCTGAAGGGTTCCCAAAGGTTTCGCTTATCTTCTTTATTTACCAGGAAATAGGTTTTGCTGCCGGTCTTTCCTTCATAATCGTGGATCTTGTCGTCGGTATAATATGGAAAGAGCGCATTGTCACGGTTTTTTCGTCCTGCTGCCAGGGATCCTGTACTGGAGAGGTACATCCAATGGTCGGAATCGCTGACAAGGATGATGAGAAAGTCGGGCATCAGATGGTAATTCCTGATCTGATAAAACTTTTCCCCTTCTATCTCCACAAACTGCCCGCTGATCTCAGCTTGTTTTCGCAAGACCTGATTACCGCCAAGGTAGATGTCGCTCATTGTGTAGTATGTTGTTTAATTCGCTTCCTGATAGACCCTTACATAATCCACGATCATTTTTTGAGGGAAGGGGGTTTGGGTGGTAGGGAATCCGACATAATTCCCTCCAACCGCTACATTGAGCAATAGGAAGAAGGGCTGGTCGTACACCCACTCTCCCGGTAGTTCACTGCGTTCCACGCGCTGGTACAGGTAGCCATCCACGAAGAAATCGATGCGACTGTCGTCCCATTCCACCGCATAGGTGTGGTAATCGGCATCGAAACGATCATTGTTCAGCGCATAACTTTTAGAAACAGGATTGCCTCCGGAGTATCCAGGGCCGTGCAGTGATCCGTGAATGATATGGGGTTCCTGCCCTCTGAGTTCCATAATATCAATTTCCCCGCATTGAGGCCAGGGTGTGGATTCGATATTGGAGCCCAGCATCCAGAAAGCCGGCCATAATCCCGGGCCGTAAGGGGTGATCAGGCGGGCTTCAAACTTGCCGTATTTCTGAGAAAACAGATTTTGTGTGCTCAGTCGGGCCGAGGTATAGCTGTTCCCGCTGCGTATGGCAGTGATGACCAGGTTTCCATCCCCATCCAGGGATACATTTTCTGCTTTGTTGGTGTAATATTGGAGTTCCTGGTTCCCCCAACCATCTTGTCCATTCCCGAGTTCCATCATCCACTTGGCGGTGTCAGGCAAAGTACCGGCCGGACCGGTAAATTCGTCACTCCATACCAGGGTCCAGTTACGCTCATCCAATTTCTGAAAATCATCCCGCTCGCACCCGGAAAAGGGGATGATCAAAAGCAAAAGAAGGATGAGGAGGATGCTGCGATGTTTGATGCTTATTGCTGCCATTTGCTTGAATATTTATGCGTTGTGGAATTAGTTCTTACGGAAATAGAGATTGTCCAGGAAAATATCCCCATTGCCTTCAAATTTCAGTTGAATGACATCTGTGAGGTCAACCGGGGCAAAAGACGAGAGGGGAATGTCGAGACTGGTCCAGCCTGTTGTCGGGACATTCAGGGTAAACTGCTGCTCCACCGGACCGGTACTGATCAGGAATACCTTGAGCATCGTGGAATTGGAAGACCAGAAGTCCAGGTGCAGATATTCCATCGCAGAAACATCCTGGCTGCTGCCAAGTTGGATGCCCTGGTAATTAAGGTTGGCGTATTTAATGGTATTGTTACCCTGAATCTGAATCTGAGAATAGGCCGTGGCCTGTCCCCAGTTTGGGTTCAGATCTGTGCCGGGGATGACAGAATAGGCGTCGCTGTACACCGCCACAACATTGGCCGCACTATGTCCGGGAACAGGTGCCGGGCTGGTGGGCTGAGCCGGAGAAGCCCCATCATTATAGAAGAAGAGGTTGTCGGCATAAAAGCTTGAAATGTTTCCCAGAACATCTGAAAAGATGATCTGAAAAAGGCTTGTTCTTCCTGTAAGTCCGGCGAAACTGGCAAAAGGAATATCGAAGCTGATCCATTGATTCGACTGGCTGACCGGAATCCCGATGGTATGTGCACCGGTAGTCCCCGAAGCCTGATCGAGCACTTCAATCTTGAACTGGGCATCTCCTGACAGGGCATTCGGCAGGAATATATCAAGGTGCAAATGTGTCATCGAACTGGCATCGATGGTGGGAGAGCTGAACTCAATACCCACAAAATTGAAATTGGTATAATGCAGGATGTGATCTCCATTCACTTCAAAATCTGCGGATAAGGTGGTCTGATAGGGTGCCCAATACCCATTGTAATAATCCACAGGAACATTAGGGTAGGCATCGCTGAAGAGGGAAATAACATTGGCGGGATCCTGTGCCGGCAGGGGTGCAGGTTCAAAGATGCCTGCCGACTGGATGGTCAGAGAGCCTTCTGCCGGCAGCTCTCCCATAGCGGCTGTGATGACCGCCTCGCCGGGCCCGCCTACCACGCTTACCTTCCCGAATTCATCCACCGTCGCAATGCCCGGATTGGAAGTCTGGAAGGAAAAATAAGCTGCCGCAGTATTAACCTCCTGATCAATGCCTGAGGGAAGGTTGAAAATGGCGGTGAGCCCCCCAATGTTTTTGTTGACACCGATAAAGGATATCTCCTCCTGGTCTTCTCCGCTCAAAATGGCGAATTGAGGATGGGCGATGGTGCCCAAGTTTTCAAACTGCACTTCATCAATCCAGAATGTATAGCCTCCGTTTTCATCGGGTCCTTCTGAATAGAAAAACATCCCACGTTCTGCGGAAAGCCTGGATGGATCAGGGATGGGGATAATATATTTTTTCCAGGCGGTATTGACGCCCAGATTCGAAATGGAGGCCTGGTATTTATTGGCCCCCAGGTCATTGCCAAATCCAACCAGGTCTATTTGGGCTGAGCGGCTGGCTTTAGCCCAGAAAGTGATGGCATTGTAGGAGGATAAGTCCCGGGCACCTTCCGTAAAAAATACTCCACCGGCGTAAGCGCCTCTCGGGTCTCCTGCATCGGGGACATCAAATCGCATCGATGCAGCGGAATTATTATAGGTTTCATTATTATCCACATCGAAAGCGGTTGGCACGGAACCCCCGAAGGCGGCATAGTTCAATCCGGCACTGAATCCGTCGATAAACACGTATGGATTTGCAGGATAGCTAACAGGTTCGAGGTCTTCCAGGTCACGCTCGCAAGCCGGAAAAAGGATGACAACCAAGGCAAGGAAGAGAGCGGAGGCAAAGGGTATATGCTGCTTATTCATCGTTGAGAGGTTTTATTTACCAATGTTAATGATGACGTATGTTCTGATTTCCCACTCATTGCCATTGTCAAATCCAATGGCATCGGGATCGGGCACCAGGGTACCCGATGCATCGGGTACATAGGTAGGGGCATATCGTGGGGAGAATTTGTCGAGGGTACGGTAATTGGCCCGGATCCCAATGCTGGTCGCCGGCAGCTCAATCCAGTCGGGGCGCATAAAGGAAGTCGAAATGTCAGCCATCAGCTGCAAAGGGTAGGTCAGATTGTAATCCCGGTGAAAATCATAAGGTCCCCAATCATTGAACCTGACAAAGGACATCACCTTCAGTGTTCTGTATATCAAGCGGAAATCCGCCCCAATGCGTTGGATGGTCCGATCGTCGCTGCCATTGGCCTGGGCATCCCCGGCATAAAGGTTGGCGATGAAACCGAAGTCCTTATTCAGCTTTGAAACGATGCGGGTGTTGATTTCCCACAGGTCGGCTGCCGGAGGAGCTCCGGGAAAAGCGAAAGTAGTTCTTCCATCTGGCAGGATTCCAATTGCGGCATCCTGCGTGGTAGGCATATGGCGGAAAACAAAACCGGCACTGACTGCAAAATGCGCATCCTCTGAGCGGTCATTGTCCCAATCGTACATCCAGGTACCGGGAGTGGGGTCATAGGTGAAGAGGATTTCCCCGGCAAGCTGCTCGCGGTTGGCCCTGACAACAAAGGGATCCTCCAGAATATTCCGCGGTCTGCCGGGCGCAGGTACATCGGAGGGGATAGGGCCTTCGATGGGTTGCTGCCAGAGGAAATTGGGGGCGACCTGTAGCTTACCGACAAGATAGGTGAATCCTGAAAGGAAGTTGTATTGGTTTCCACTTCCGCTATCTTTGAGTCTCCATCCTGTAAAGGTCTTTGTCTGGTCTGCACCTCCCTGGGCCACCAGGCCCTGAGCAGAAGACTGGGCGTACCAGTTGAAGCGTCCACCTGTGTAGGTCAGCTTGATCTTTCCACCGAAATTGTCTTCCGATCGGATCACATCTTTAAATACTTCATAATTTCCTTCTTCGCCCCGCACCAGCTGGAACTCCCTGTCTTTCAAAGGGGCTCCGGCCCACAGGCCACCCAGCTCTATCCCCATCTTTCCGAACTCCCGCTGCAAATGCAGGGAGAAACGTCGGGTTTTGGGCTGTGGAATGGCAAAGGAACTTTCCGTATTGCCCAACTGATCCAGGTCTTCGTGGAGGACGGCGGTGAAGCCGATCTTCGCGATCTCCCTGCTGTACTTCAGCAACACTGCCGGGTTGGCACCCCACCATAGCTGCGGGCCGAAAGCAATTTTGATATCTTTAAACTGACGGGCGCCTTCAAGCTCGAATCCAAAAGGAGCGATCCCGTTGTAGAGATCAATCTGGGGACCGTAGTTTGCCTCGGGGTATAATCCGAAGAAATCTCCTTCATAGCCCCAATGATAGTGCCCCGTGCGGTAAAATCCCTTCATATCGAACCATTTATGGTTCCATTCGTAACTGGCTTTGTAAACCTGAACCCGGTTCAGGGATTCAATGCCGATGGCGCCCTGATCGCTGCTCAACTGCACACTTCGGCCCCTGTTCTCATAGAAAATCTCATCAATGGGATTTTTGGCCACATTGCCCAGGACATTTATTTCCACATTGGCCCTGAACTCAGGGGAGGGATTGGCTGCCACACCGATAAAGAAGGACTGCATATGATCGAAGCCCAGCTGATCAGGGTAGGTATTGCTCCCGTCCACCGGGTCGTCAGGGGTACTGATCAGGCTGCCTCCCGTATTGAATGTTGTGAACTGCGCACTCAAGCGACTCAGACTTACTTTTTTAAGTCTTTCGCCTTCCAGGGCGGCCTTGTCACCCCTTGCCTGCAGGAAAGCTTCCACCACCTGTATGCCGGCAAAGTGCTGCTGTATGGAAGAGAGGCTCGTTCCGGGGGCATATGGATTAAGCTTATGTGCTTCTTTAAGTGCGTAGTAAGCTGCCCTCGGGTAAAGCGGATAGAAGCCCGTGGCATTAGTGGGCCCTTTGGCGCACACCCCGAACCATTCTTCATTCATATTGTTTTGGCCCTCTTCATAATCAAAGAGGTAACCTCCATTGGCCCAGGATGCGTGGTTGTCGTGGACATCCAGGTTCCTTGCCTGGTCGTACTTCCACCAGCCATCACTGAACTGGAAGGTGAAGCCCCCAATGGAATTGCCCCATTTCCCCAAACCGGCAGCGTTCTCGTAAATCTCCATCCAGTTTGCCAGGTTGTAGATAGCCTGCGATTTCTGATCCTCCTCATTGGTGGCGGCATTGTATGCATCCGATCCGAACTCGGTAAGCAAAACGGGTTTGTCATATTCTCTGGCTGCCCGTTCGTAGAGATCGGTAAAGGAGATGCCACGGTACACATTAATCCCCAGGATGTCCACATCCTTGCATTCCTCCTTGATAATGTCCATAAACAGCAAGTCCCCGTTGCAGATAGAAACCGGATGGCCCGGGTCGATGGATTTCATTACCACGGCTGCTTCATTAAAGAGCTTGTACAGATGAATGGCACGCTGGGTAGATTTTCTGTCTTCCATCGGAATATTTTCTGTTTCAGCGCCTTCCCAGAATAATCCGTAGTTGTTTTCATTGCCCAACAGATAGAGGAGCAGACCCGGGGTGTTCTTATACTCTGCGGCCAGTTTGCGTACTTCTTCCAAAAGAAATTTCTGTATCCTGGGATCATCATACTCTGTATGGGCGATGCTGGTCCCATCCACGGTAACTCCATACCTGCCAAAAGAATGGTTCAGCATAGTATAGATGCCGTAGGTTTCGTATATATATTGTATCCACTTTGGCTGTATGCCGGTATATACCCGAATGGTGTTGACACCCATATTCTTCAGCAGGCTCATCTCATTGTCGAGGGCTTGTTTGATGAATGCATCCGACTCATTCCAAAGGCTATAGGCATAATTTGTTCCGATGGGGAAATAGTCCCAGTTCATACCGTTGACCATCAAGGCCTGTTGGTTGACCAGGAGTCTCCAGCCATCGGCTTTTTTGCTTAGCTCGACCTTATCAGCCTGTGCAAACACCGATGCCGAAAAGCTGATCGCCACGATCAAAAGTGTACATATTCTCATCATCTGTATTATGTGTTAATGGAACTCCAAGGGCTTGAAAAACAGGACTAATATAAATGGCTTTATATCAAACGCAATATATACATAGCATATACAGGGCGTATTTTAAGCCAGATATGTTAGGACGCTTTTCCGCTTATTCGTTGGATGCCAGTGTTTTGCCTGGAAAAGAGATTGTCTGGCTTTGCAAGAAATGAGATTTGCCTGTACATACAATATATATAGGCATTTGCTGGATGAGAAGGAAGTTTTGTGATCAGAGGGATAGGGATAAGGACAGGGACAGTGACAGGGACAGGGACAGGAGAAGGAGAGCGGAACCGGGTTTACTGTTTTTTCTTGCCGGAATCCCAAAGTCGGTGCAGGTGTTTTTTAATCTCCTCTTCACGGGGATTATCTCCCGGTTCATAGAATTTTCTTTGCCTTATGCTCTGCGGCAGATAGTCTTGTCGGGTGAAATTGCCCTGGAAATCGTGGGCATACTTATAGCCTTTTCCATATCCGGTCTCTTCCATCAATTTTGTAGGGGCATTTCTGAGATGCAGCGGAACCGGCAGGTCGCCGCTTTTCCGAACCTCGGATTGGGCACTTTTGATGGCCATATAGGCAGAATTGCTCTTTGGTGAAGTCGCCAGATAGATTACCGTTTCGGAGAGAATGATCCGGCTTTCCGGCCATCCGATCACATTCACGGCATCGAAGCAGGCCTGGGCCAGCAGCAGGGCATTGGGATTAGCCAGTCCAATATCTTCGGCGGCAAGGATGAGCATACGGCGGGCAATGAAACGCACATCCTCTCCGCCTTCCACCATCCGAGCCAGCCAGTAAACCGCCGCATCCGGATCACTGCCACGTATGCATTTAATGAAGGCGCTGATCACATCGTAGTGCATCTCCCCCCCTTTGTCGTAGAGGGCAAGATTTTGCTGCACGATTTCCAGGGTGATCTTATCAGTGATTTCGATAATATCCTTTGCCTTGGCTGCCAGGGTGCCAGCCACCAGTTCCAGGGCATTGTAGAGTTTTCGGGCATCCCCGCCGGAAATACGCAAGAGGGCATTCTCTTCACTGATCCTGATAGTTTTGCCTGTAATGGCTTCCATTTTCCTGCGTCCCTTTTCCAGCAGCAAGCGCAAGTCATCTTCCTGTAAGGATTTCAGGATATACACCTGGCAGCGGGAGAGGAGAGGGGAGATCACCTCGAAGCTGGGGTTTTCTGTGGTGGCCCCGATGAGGGTCAAAGTGCCGTCTTCCGCCGCACCCAGCAGTGAGTCTTGCTGCGATTTGCTGAAACGGTGGATCTCATCGATAAACAGTATGGTTCCTCCGCCGGCTTCCCGGGCTTCCTGTATTACCTGTCTGACTTCCTTCACCCCGGAGCTGATGGCGCTGAGGGTAAAGAAGGGCAGGCCCATTTCTTTTGCAATAATCCTTGCCAGCGTGGTCTTTCCGGTTCCCGGCGGCCCCCAGAGAATCATCGAAGGGATCTTTCCGGCAGCGATAGCCCGGGATAAAATGGCATCCTCTGCGGTAAGGTGTTCCTGTCCTAGATAGTCTTCCAGCTTTTCCGGCCGAAGTACTTCAGCAAGGGGAATATGTTGCGCGTGCAGCTCCATTATTCTTGTTTCAGTGCATAAAGGTAATTCTTTGCCTCATTTTTTCTTAGCTTTACCCGGCGCAAGGATTTGGGTAATATTCCCGAAGAGGTCGGGAGGCTGACAGGAGGGATTTATTATCCGAAAGTCACTTGTGTGAACCGTAGTGGCCATTAAACAGACTTTTATGAATTACGCAAGAACATTCATCTTTGTGTTTCAATTTATTGGGAAACAAGCTGATAAACATTGAGACAAAATGTAGTTCCCTGAAGATTCCAATATCACGGTTGTCACCTGGAATATATGTATTAAAGGCGTTTACAGAACAGGGCCGCTACAATACATTCAAATTTGTTAAAGATTAACAGCCACTATGCAACTGACCGAAAAACAGATCGAAGAAATTGCCGAATGGCTCGATTGTGGATTCCGGTGCTATTTTAACCACAAGACCGGTGAGATAAAAACCATACTCAATTCTGATACCTGGATGGACGCCGATGACGGAGCGTGGGCGGAGGATGCTAAGGAGATTGATGCGCAACGGGAGGATTATTTTGAGTTCGAAGGATTTGAATCTTATGATTCTTTTCAGGTAATGGCTGATTTTGCTGAGCGCGTGGATGATAAAAGGATACAGGAAAGATTGATTGGTGCATTAAACAGGCGCAAGCCTTTTCAGAACTTTAAATGGGAAATAGATAATTCCGGGGAGTATCGGCAGCAATGGTTTGATTATAAAAAAATGCGATACATACAATGGGTGAAAGATCAAATACCTTTTGATGGAGAAAATCACCACAGATAGCGCAGATTAACACAGATTAATAGGTAGAAAGAAATTTGAGCGGTCAGTGTGTGGTAGGCAGTCGAAGGGTTCGCTTTTCGCGTGCCCTGAGCGTAGTCGAAGGGTTCGCTGTTCGCGTGCCCTGAGCGTAGTCGAAGGGTTCGCTGTTCGCTGTCCTCCTATACTTATTTCCCTACCTTTGCATTTCTCAGCACGATAAGCATCTATGAAGCTTCTGATATGGTATTGCAGTTCATTTGCCTACATCCCTTCAATTAAAACCCTGGAGGATGCGGATCCTGTGGACGGAAGTAAAAGGTGGCAAAATGCAGTGGTGGCTTTTATCCACGCTGAGGAAGATGACCAGGAGGATGTGCAGAATGTGGAGAAGAAGGTGTTGAAAAACCTGAAATGGGCCGCAGGGAAGAATGAAACCAAAACAGTCGTGCTTCATTCCTTTGCCCATCTCTCTGATTCCAAGGCCAGACCGGACTTCACAAAAGCACTTTTCAACAGCCTTCAGGAACGTATGGAAACCGCAGGATATGAAGTGGGGCAAACGCCTTTCGGTTGGTTTCTTGACCTGGATATGCAGGCTCCCGGACATTCTCTGGCACGGGTCTTTAAGGCTTTCTGAGTGGAGATCAGTAATTATTCTTATCAAATTAATACAAAACCAAAGTGGGTTTTCAGGATTTCAATTTCGATGAACGGGTCAATGAAGGCATTGACGCAATGGGTTTTCAGGACCCCACACCGGTGCAGACATCGGTGATTCCGATCATAATGCAGGGCAAAGACCTTGTAGCAACCGCACAAACAGGAACCGGAAAGACGGCGGCATTCCTGCTGCCATTGATCCACCGCATCATTACAGAACCCGAGGAGGGGTTTTATATCAAAGCCCTCATTATCTCTCCCACCAGGGAATTGGTGCAGCAGATCGACCAGCAGTTGAACGGGATGGCCTATTTTGCAGGAGTCAGCTCTATCGCCATCTTTGGCGGAGGCGTTTCCCACGATTGGGATCAGCAGCGGGCAGCCATTGTACGTGGCACCGATGTCTTGGTGGCCACACCCGGACGTTTGATCAGCCACCTGAACCTGGGTTATGTGGATATGAGCCGGGTGAAGTATCTCATCCTCGATGAAGCCGATCGTATGCTCGATATGGGGTTCCTGGAAGATATTATGAACATCATCTCTTTCCTTCCAAAACAAAGACAAAACCTGCTTTTCAGCGCGACAATGCCGTCAGATATCCGCAAGCTGACAGAGAAAATCCTGCACGAACCGGAAACGGTAAGCCTGTCTTTGTCCAAACCTGCCGAAGGCGTGATGCAGGTGGTTTATCCCGTTTTTGAGGAACAGAAGGCCGATCTCATTCGACATTTGCTGAAAGACCGCGATCTGCGCTCGGTGCTTGTTTTTTCTTCCACCAAAAAGAATGTGCGCCTTATTGCTTCCCGTCTGGCGGAAGCGGGGCTTAATGTCAAAGCAATCCATTCCGACCTGGAACAGGCGGAAAGAGAAAAGGTTTTGCTGGATTTCCGCAACCGAAAAGTGCAGATCCTCATTGCCACCGATGTGATGTCAAGGGGAATTGATGTGGATGGCATCGACCTGGTATTGAATTTCGATGTACCGAATGATGCCGAGGATTATGTCCACCGCGTAGGAAGAACTGCACGGGCTGCCTCTACAGGATTGGCGATTACCTTTGTCAGTCCACGCGAAAAAGCTGCTTTTCTGCGCATAGAACGATTGATCGAGCAAAATATCCGGCGAATGCCAATGCCGGAGGCCCTGGGCAAAGGCCCTGATCTTAGTTCCGGAGGAGGGCACTTTAAGGAGCCGCAAGGTCAGAGGACCGGAAAGCCGAGACAAGGAGGCAAGAGTAGCAAGTCGTATGGAAAGAAGCGGCGCAATCCAGGGAGAGATACAAGTAAAGGTGGGCCTTCTCAGGATAAGGGAAGTGCAGGAAATTGATGTATTCTTAAATATTTCAAAGATGGATCTGCAACTAAGCAATCAGCGCATTCTGGTTTGTGGCGCTTCCTCAGGAATGGGACGGGCAGTGGCCGAGGCCCTGCTAAACGAAGGTGCCTTTGTGATTCTGAATGCCAGAAGAGAAGAAGAACTGAAAGCCCTGGAAGCGCAATGGCCTGGCCGTTGCAGCCTTGTCATTGGGGATGTCTATTTGCCGGAGGTAAGAGAAAGGGTTTTGGCTGAATGCAATAAAGCCCCGCTTCAGGGCGCCTTTATCAATGCAGGTGGCCCTCCGGCGGCAAAATTTACGGAAACAGAAATGGCCGACTGGGATGCTGCTTACCATTCTTTGCTGCGCTGGAAGGTTGATTTGGTCCAGAAACTGCTGCCCGGATTCCAATCGCAGGGCTATGGCCGCATTTTGTTGCTCGAAAGTGTGTCGGTCAAGCAGCCGGTTCCCGCTCTTGTTTTGAGTAATTCTCTGCGGATGGCGGTGGTGGGGATGGCCAAAACCCTGGCAGGGGAGGTTGGGCCTCAAGGCATTACCGTGAATGTACTGGCGCCGGGCTATCACGCCACACCTGCCGTGGACAGGGTATTTCAAAAAGCCGCAAAAGAGCAGGGGAGAAGTGTGGATGAGGTGAGGGATGCGCTGGTCGGTAGTATTCCGGCCGGACGCCTTGGAAAGGCCGAAGAATTGGCCAGCATAGCCCTATGGCTTCTTTCTCCTCTTTCAGCTTATGTGACCGGACAAACCATCAGTGTGGATGGGGGCCGGGTGAACGGGAGCTTTGGTTGACGCCTGGATACAACTACGCATAAATGAAGAATATCGCTCATTGGGTTTTTTAGGCAATTGCAAGACGTTATTTCTGCAAGCTCTCAACAGTGATGCCCCGGTTTTCTGTTGCCTGGAAATGGAAGGGTTTTCAGCGTATTCTATAGAAGTTGATTAGATTTGTGAAAACTCCTGGCATAGAAATAATAAGCGATGCCATTTTTAGTTTCCCTGCTTCATTTTTTCTTCCGCTTATCTCGCGGATCAGCATAGAAAGCCAGGTGAGCACCACAGCCATTTTTACCACAGATAACACAGATTGACACAGATTAAAACTGTGAGAATTATCTCAGAAAATCTTGGGTAAATGATGATTCTTTCGCGGATCAATTCTTTATGTGGCTGGTGTTTTGGTATGATGGTGAGAATAAGCACTTAGTCACTGAGGGCACTAAGGAACACTAAGTTGCTTGTACCGATATTCTTAGTGCTTCTGAGTGTTCTAAGTGTCTAAGTGGTAAATGTGTCCAATAAGGACAAACCCTTAGCAAAGTATCCGGCAGAAATAGTTTTTCGAAATTTTAACGCAAAGAAGCAAAGAATACGCAAAGGGCGCTTAGCGTTTTCTTCCTCTCCTTCTCCTGACAAACGAACACTCGTTGTAGTTTCCTTAGTCTACGATCCTTAGTGCTTAGGCTTCTGTTATTATTTTTTATTTTTTATTTATTAATTCCCACCCTCACCTTCCTTTGCCCAGATAATACTTCCGATCTGCCTCAGGGAATCGCTCAATCGCATAACGCAACATCGTGCGCGGCATCCGGGCAGCATACTGCGCAAGAAAACGCTTCTCGGCATCGATATTCACCTTGCCGGCCTCTCTCAGCATCCATCCTACAGCTTTGTGTATCAGGTCGTGGGGATGGTTCAACAGGATTTCCGACAAGCGAAAGGTATCTTCCAAATCCTCTTTGGGAATAAAGGCAGCAGTGGCAATAATGGCCACACGCTGGCGCCAAAGATGTGCGCTTCGTGCCAGGGTGTATAAAAGCGATCTGTCTTTATCCAGGAGCCAGTCACCGAGGATTTTATGCGCTGAGGAATCCACCAGGTCCCAGTTGTTCACCCAATCGAGGTGATCCAGGTACATCTGCACCACGGCTTCCTGCAAATCAGGATTGCCGCGTGCCTTCTGATATCTGCCAATCAAGAGGAAAAGCCCGGTGAGCCGGTGCTCGTGTACAGGGCTTTTTAGCAGCGCAGGGATGTCTTCCAGATTGATAAAGGGCAAGCATTCTTTTGCTATTTTTCTTTGATCGGGAACAGATACCCCGATAAAGATATCGCCTTCGGCATATTCTCCCGGTCCGGTTTTAAAGAAGCGTTGCTGAGCCGGAGCTTTGTCTGCGACAACGCGACTTTCCAGCAATTGGGCAACTTTGGCAGCTCCAGGACTAAACTCCGCCTTGCGCTTGCTCATTTCTGGCTTTTTTCAGTGTTTTCAGGAATGCTTTACCTAAGAAACTATGTTCGTCAAGACTGGCCAAACGCTCATACATCGGGCGCGTACAACTGAACATCAGGATGTTTGGTGGAAGATACTGCCGCATTGCCAGGTCGGTGGCGCCAATGGCCGCCTGCGGAATATTCAGGTCGGGAAAAGACAACAGACTTTGCATACATCCGGAACCAAAAGGCGCAATCACCGCCGGGGGATCTTCCGGCATCGTGTGATAATAGGCAGCCAGACTGAGAATGCTGAGTTGATCAGGGTCGGCAAAAAAGAGGACGGTTTTTAGATAAGGGTATGCTTCCGGCTGCATTGGCCCTACGAAAATGGCATTGTGCGTCGCCTGATAAGGTTTGCTTTGATCAAACCAGGCGCCCATCTTAACTTCATCAGCCCTCAGCCCTTCTGTTTTGCCCAGGAATTCGATGTACTGTTCCCGGCTGCGGGTATTGATCCCGAAAAACCAATGTCCACATCCGCCACAGCCATAGTTGTCCGGGGTAAGCCTTAGGTTTTTGCCCTCCACCCACTGGGGAAAGTATCGAAAAAGACACTGTTTTCCGGGGCCTTCCAATGTGATCACTTCCCGGAAAGAGCTATCCTCAGGGGCATCATATACCCCTATGAGGGGATAAGCGAGGTTCAGGTTTTGCAGCAGGTAGTGTGCATCAGCTTGTAGCATCGTTTCTTATTTTATCCGCGTGTAAACGTAAGTTCATTGGGTTTCGATAGCCCGGGATGAAAGATATAGCCATCCTCGGAAAACCCCTTTAAATGCTCAGGATCGCGTAGCCTTTCTTCTGCCAAAAACCTGGCCATTCTGCCCCTTGCATTCTTTGCAAAGAAGGTAACCACCTTGTATTGGCCTCCTTTGTTTTCTTTGAAATGGATATGGATAATTCTCGCTTTAAGGGTTTTATGATGAATGGCCCGGAAGTACTCATTGGAGGCCAGGTTCACCAGCACATCATCCCCCTGAGCGGCAAGATCTTCATTCAGGGCCTTGCTGATCTTTTCTCCCCAGAAAGTGTAAAGATCCTTTGCCTTCCCCAAATTGAGCTTTGTTCCCATCTCAAGCCGATAAGGCAGAATGTGGTCGAGGGGCCTGAGCAATCCGTGCAATCCGCTGAGAATGCGGATATGATTCTGGGCATAGGCGATCGCCTTTTCATCCAGACTGTCGGCATCAAGCCCGGTATAAACCTCTCCCCGGAAGGCAAACAATGCCGGGCGTGTTGACTTCTCATTAAAAGGCCAGTGCCATTGGCTGAAGCGTTCCATATTCAGCTGCGCCAGCTTATCGCTGATGCCCATCAGTTTTTTCAGTCCATTTACATCGTATTCCTGCAGTTTGCGGATAAGCTGTTTCGATTCCTTTTCAAAACGGACCGAACTGCGGCCTTCGAACTTGAGCTCGTGTTCAAAGTCCATCGTCTTGGCTGGGGAGAGAATGGCAATCATTTTTCGTAAGGTTTGTGCATACTAACAATCAAGCCTGAAGGGTGTTTAACCCACCTGATAGGCCTTCAATCCTGCGATTTGAAAGAAGGCACGCAGATGCTGCTCATAACTGCCGGGCATCAGGATGTGGTGGTTACCTAGGGGATGTTCCATATAGTTTGCCACCTCTTCTTCTCCGGCATCGGCGACCAGCCTGCATTGTGAGCGGCAGGCATTCGGGAAGGGGGCACCCACTGCCTGCCTTCCTTCCAGTACAAAATACTGATCCAGTTCATTGTTCAGGCGGAAGGCTGTATACCGCCCTGGATGCAGTTCACCCTTTATTGCCAGGGAACAGCCTGTTTCAAAGTGTGTGTCCAGGGTATAGTCGGTGGTCAGCTCAGGGGCAAGGGTGCAATGGGAGAAGAAAAGGCTGTGCCCTTCTGCGCCGGTCAGATTGGCCATCCAGACAGCCTTGCCGCAAATCATTCTGCCCAGGAGCATTCCCAAAGTACTGACCATATCCCCTTCACAGGAAGCGCTAAACCCGTCCTGGTTCAAGAGGGCAAGGGCAAGACAGGCCGTGGTATGCTCATTTTGGGCGATGGGAAAACATTCCACGCTCAGCGCATCAAGCCTGTGTTCTGCAATAATATCGACAAGCAATTGGTACACCCGTGCTGCATTAGTGTGGGTAGGGTTTTTTGCACTGAGTTTCCAGAAATCAAGAAACCTTGCAGAAGGGAGAAGGCTTTTCCAATCCAGCTCATCTTCCCAATTAATTGGTATGATTTCGCTTTGGAAGAAATTCAAGATATTATCTTCTGTGGGGGTGGACGAAACCAGCCAGGGGGATGGTTTTCCCAGAATGCCAATGCGTTTTCCCTGCCTTTGTTTGAAAACCTGATAGCTTTCCAGCCAAATGACTACTTTGTTTTTGTTCTCTTTCGACCAGACCTGAAGGCTGTGCCGGATGTTTCTGCTGCGCATCCAGGCGCTGGTTTCGGATGCAGCGGCAAAGGCATTGTTCTCCATTGGCGCGATGAGTAGATAGAAGTTGGAAGGATCAATATTCCGGATGGCATTTTGTTCGGAACCTCCGCTCAGAAAGAGGAGGACTTCCGGATGCACTTCCTCTCGCCTGAAATCAAAGCCAGGAAAGCTGTCCTGGAAACGACTGAATCTCTCTGAAAGAAAGGTCTCAGAGGCGCCATCATACGCAAGGGCACGGATATGGAATGTATGGCTCATAGGGTTTTTGGGCTTAGGTCTGCATCGGTAAAGCTACAAAACCTGCGTGGCATTTCACCCTGTACTTAGGAATTGATCTGTCGCAGGCTTTTCCTGAAGAAGTGCAGCGAAGTCAGCATCAGAAGGGCCGACATTCCAATCAGTACCCCGCTTTTCCACAGTATGGTCAGGGTGGCCGCATCCCTTGCGAGGATATCGAAGAAGGCATCTATCGACCAGTAATTGACGGAGAACATCGCCAGGGTATGCATAAATTTCGGCATCAGGAAGAGCGGGATCATACTTCCCCCGATGGCAGACATTATCAGGATCACAATGGTGCTGAGGCTTTCCACCTGTTTCCGGCTTCGGCTGATGGCAGCCAGAAATATTCCAAAGCTGCTGCAGGCCAGGGCAGTGGCGAAAATGTTTATCCCCAGTCCCAGGGGATTCAACCAGATGTCCAATCCAAAGGCCAGCCATCCGAAAAGAAACATTATCACAAGCTGGGCAATGGCGATAGCGAGTGCGGATATTTGTTTTCCTGCAAGGATTTGCCAGGAGGGCAGGGGACTGGTTTGCAATCGTTTCAGGGTGCCTTCTTCTTTTTCTTCAATGATAGAGCTACCAATGGCAGCCACGGAGAAAAGCAGCATCATTACTGCTACCCCGGCAACGGCCTGTATCAGTCCCCAATTGATTCCTTCCCTGCCTGCCAGGGGTACAGGACTGATCAGGGCTCCCTGACTTTCACCTTCCTGCATAAATTCGGTCACATCTCCTGAGAGTTCTTCCACCATATCCGGGCCCAGCATTGCATAGCGCTGTATCATAAAAGTGCGGATGCGCTGGGCATTGCGCTTTTCTTCCAACACCGGTGCCAGTCTGCTCAGCAATACTTCCTGCAACATCCCGGCTTCTATACGGCGTCCTTCATCAAAAAACAAGGTGATGGGAAGCATCGATCCGGATTCGGATGCCTGTTCCAGTCCATCGCCCAAATGCAGCATCGCGAGGCGTTTCCCGCTTCGTATCAAGTCCTTACCAGCTGCAGAATCAGTTGCCTGCAATGCCATTCCATCAATTTCATCCAGCAAGCCTATCAGTTTGGCAGAGAAGTCAGAAGAATCCTGGTCGTTGATAAGCAGGTACTCAGGTTGCGGCTGACTCTTTCCGAACAATCCACCATAGGCAATGGTGAAGAGGGTGATCAGGGCAATGGGCAGCAGAAAAGTGAGCAGCAGGGCTTTCCTGTCGCGGATAAAAATCTTTAAATCTTTGAATGCAATGCTAAACACCTTGAGGGTCTTTTATGAATACTAATCCCTTAAGCGTCTTCCGGTAAGGTCCAGAAACACACTTTCCAGGTTTGGGGCCCGGATTTCCACTTTGTCGATCTTCCCGCCGGCCTGCAAGACTTCCTGAATGATTTGAGAGAGGCTGAGCTGTGGGGTGGGCGTTTTGAAAACCAGTAAACTGTCTTTTGCTTCCAGAGGGAATTTGCATTGATCATTGAGCCGCTTCAGGAAATCTGTTCCGGCCTCCTGAACCTGCAAGTCCACAGAGGCGTGGCCTTTGCTCATCTCTCTGAGTTCGTCCATATCTCCCTGCGCAATGATGCGGCCGTGGTCTATAATGGCGGCTTTCTGACAAAGCCGCTCTACTTCCTCCATATAATGCGTGGTATAGAGGATGGTCATTCCTTCCTGGTGCAGCTCCTGCAGAAGGTCGAAGATATGGTTGCGGCTTTGAGGATCCACGCCTACGGTAGGCTCATCCATCAGCAGGATGGAAGGCTGATGCATCAGGGCTACTGCCAGGTTGACGCGGCGTTTCATTCCGCCGGAATAATGGCCCACCTGGTCCTTCATTCGTGTTTCCAGGCCTACCCTTTTCAGAAGATAAGTGGCTCGGTTCCGGCATTCCGAAAGGCTTAATCCATAGAGCCTTCCCCAGAAGATAAGGTTGTCGAGGGCACTGAGCTCGGCATAGAGGGCAATTTCCTGCGGCACGATGCCCAGGATCTTCTTGACCTTGTCCGGAGCTTCACATAGCGCGATGCCCTTAATCCAAACCTTTCCGGAAGCCGGAGGCAATAAGGTACTTAGAATATGAATGAGGGTGCTTTTTCCTGCGCCATTGGGCCCCAGAAGACCGTAAAATAAACCTGCCTCAACGCGAAGGTCGATACCCTGAAGCGCTACCTGTGTTCCATAAGCGAAGCCAAGTTGCTCGGTGCGGATGCTGTCGTGACCAGAGGCCATAACCCTAATTGAAAGTAATATTATCCCTGGCCGTGATCTTTTCGCAATAGTGACAATGCAGTTTCATTTCCTCCTTGTCGATCACCGTGAAACGGGTTTCCACTTCTTCCTGGTTGGTGATGCAGCGGGGGTTAAAACATTTAACCACTTTTCGGATGCTGTCAGGGATCACCACATCCTTTTTGGCGGTTACCTCAAAATTGCGGATCACGATGAGGGTGGCAGTAGGAGCCACCAGGGCGATTTTGTTGATCTCTTCCGGTTCAAAAAAGATGTTGGAAACCTTAATGATACCTTTGGTTCCGTACTTCTTGCTTTCCAGGTTGGTACCGAAAAGGATCTGGTTGGGAATCTTGTTCAGGCCAAGGATACTGATCACCCGGAAAACACTGCGGGCCGGGATATGGTCGATGACGGTACCGTTCTCAATGGCCGATACCTTTAGCTCTTTTCTCTTTGCTTGATCTGACATTTCGTCTTGTTTTTCAGATAATTGACTCATTTCAATCCAAGGATGCTCGCCAGGAGGGCCTGCCTTACATAAACCCCGTTGAGGGCCTGTTGAAAATAGTAAGCCTGGGGCGTGGTATCTACATCCACATCAATCTCATTGACCCTGGGCAGGGGGTGAAGCACCCTGAGGTTGGACTTGGCTCCTTCCAGCATCGCGGCATTCAGGATGTAGCTGTTCTTTACCTTTTCATATTCGATGGGATCGGAAAAGCGCTCCCGCTGGATGCGGGTCATATAGATGATATCCACCTTGGGGATCACTTCATTCAGGTCGGTGTACTGATGATAGGTAAGGTCGTTTTCCTTAATGTATCGCTTGACAGCACTGGGAAGTTTCAACTCCTCCGGCGACACCAGGTGAAAGGTGCAATTGAAATGGGTCAGGGCAATGACATTGGAATGCACCGTCCGTCCGTATTTCAGGTCGCCCACAAAAGCAATATTCAGGTTCTCCAGTTTGCCTTGTGTTTTCCGGATGGAGTAGAGATCGAGCAGGCATTGGGTGGGATGCTGATTGGCCCCGTCCCCGGCATTGATTACAGGCACATCGGCCACTTCGCTGGCAAAGCGGGCAGCGCCTTCCACGGGATGACGCATCACAATCAGGTCGGAGTAATTGCTCACAGTACGGATGGTATCCCTTAGTGTTTCCCCTTTCTTGGTGCTGGAAGAGGTAGCATCAGTAAAACCAATGATTTTTCCGCCCAGGCGCGAAACTGCACTTTCAAAACTCAATCGGGTGCGGGTGGAGGGCTCAAAGAAGAGGGTGGCAACCACATAGTCCTCCAGAATACGCTGTGTGGGCTGCTTTTCGAATTCTTCAGCCAGGTCGAGTATTTTCAGGTACTCCTCCTTGCTGTAGTCGTTAATGGATACAAGGCTTCTGTTTTTCATCGGATTGGATAAAGCGGTTTTTGGTCGGGGCTAAAGATAAAGACAAGTACTGCGGCGCAGCTTTAGTGTTAAAAGATTGTTCAAAAAAAAAAGCGGCCCTGAAGACCGCTTTCTGAATTATGCAAGATTGTGTTTCTTCACAAAATCATCGATGATGCCATCCAGGTTGGGATAGCCAATCTCCTGCAGATCATAGTAAACCCGGGTATTGGGTTTGCTAATGTTGATGATGCGGTTCAGGTCGATGGGGGTTCCAATGACCACAGAATCGCATTCGGTATTGTTGATGGTGGTTTCCAGGTCTTTCAGCTGCTGTGCGCCATATCCCATTGCCGGCAGCAGGGTGCCGATATTCGGATAGATTTCGAAAGTTTCGCTGAGTTTACCAACGGTATAAGGCCTGGGATCTACGAGTTCGGCCGCACCGAATTTCTGGGCGGCAACCACACCGGCACCGATCTTCATTTCTCCGTGGGTGAGTGTAGGGCCGTCTTCCACAACCAAAACCTTCTTCCCCTTGATCAATTCAGGCTTGTCCACTTTGATAGGGGAAGCACCATCCACCACAATGCAGCCCGGGTTCACTTTGTTGATGTTCTCACGAACGCTTTGGATGCCGGCGGCATCGGCGCTGTCCATTTTATTGATTACAGCTACGTCGGCGATGCGCAGGGTTACTTCTCCGGGATAGTAAGAGAGTTCGTGTCCGGGGCGATGGGGATCCACAACGGTGATGCAGAGGTCTGGTTTGTAGAAAGGGAAATCATTGTTGCCTCCATCCCAGATCACGACATCACATCCATCAGGATCCTGCTCGGCAGCACGCAGGATGGCTTCATAATCCACTCCGGCGTAAATGACGTTGCCGCGCACCACGTGAGGTTCATATTCTTCCATTTCTTCTACCGTGCACTTGTGCCTGGCCAGGTCTTCCACCTTGGCAAAACGCTGTACTTTCTGGGCTACCAGGTCGCCATAAGGCATAGGGTGACGGACGGCCACTACCTTCAGGCCTTTTTCCATCAACAGTTCAATGACGCGGCGGGAGGTCTGGCTTTTGCCACAACCCGTCCTGACCGCACCAACGGCAATGACCGGCTTGCTGCTTTTTACCATCGTTTCGGCAGGGCCGAGCAGCACGAAGTTAGCACCAGCGGCGTTGACGATCGCACTGACCGACATCACTTTCTGATACGTTACATCGCTGTACGAGAACACACAATCGTGTGCATTCAATTCCTTGATCAGGCGAGGCAAGTCATCTTCAGCGTAGATGGGAATCCCATCCGGGTAAAGGCCACCGGCCAGTTCAGCCGGGTATTTCCGGCCATCAATGTCAGGAATCTGTGCAGCAGTAAATGCAACCACATTGTAGTTTTCATTGTCGCGGTAGTAGGTGTTGAAATTGTGGAAATCTCTTCCCGCCGCACCAATGATGATCACATTCCTTTTCATACAATCCTCCTTTGTTTAATTTATTGATTATTAGGGTGTTTAGAAAATCCCTGCAAAGGTAGGTTTTTTGGCCCGTATGGCAATGCAGCTTGAATCTAAATTAGAGAGTACAATCAGCCTTTGGCTCCCCATTCCTGCACCCACTTTTTTTCTCTCCACCTACCAGGCCGGATGACAGATGTGATTCCCGTTCATTCCTCTCTTTTTCTTTCCACCAATGCCTAATATGAAAAGATTCTTTATTTATAATAATGCCCGAAACAGATGTAAATATGTAAATATCACAGTAATAGGGTTACCTTAATGTATATAAAGTATGCAGGTTTTGATTTTGAATCGAAATGATATATATTTGAGGGCTGTCGCAGCAATTCTTCATTCCTGATGCTTGATAATTGACTCATAAATATCTGCCAAACAGATCATTAATTAAATCCACCCCAAATGAAAAAGTGTTTCCTTCTCCTCGCTTGCGTGGCATTATTGCCATTCATCAGCAATGCAACCATTCTTACCGTGGGGGCTGCCGGCCCTCCAACTTATGATTATGTCAGTATCCAGGCGGCGGTGAATGCCGCCAGTCCGGGGGATACCATCCGGCTGGCAGATGAAACCTTTACCGAGGCGGTCACGATTGCAACCCCTGGTATTGTGCTTGAACCCATCTCAGGAACACCCGAAATTGATGGAAATGAACAGGGAATTCCCCTCACCATCCTGGCGGACAGTGTGGTCATAGATGGGATAGAGATGAGCAATTCCTCTTTGTATGGTGTACTATTGCAAGGGGTCAAACATTGCGTGCTCAAAAATCTAAGTGTTGGCGTTAATTCTGGTCCCGGCATTGTACTCAATCTCTCCGATAGCAATCAGTTGTTGGAAAATGAGCTTTTAATAAACTTTGTAGCAGGCATTGCCCTGATGGGATCTTCCGGAAACTTTCTGGAGAATAATGACATTACATTCGTTTTTTCTCCTCAACCCGGAGATGATGCCTGGGGCATTGTGGTGAACGGGGTGGACACAGATACAGATGGGATTGATGATGTCTTCTCCACCCATAATGTCATCGATTCTTCCACCATCCAGTCTTGTAAAACCGGCATCTACCTCGGCTGGGAGTGCAATCACAATAAACTGGGAGGGAATATGGTATTCAGCAATGCTGGGGACGGCATTGTCGCCTGGAAGTCGCACGGCCACCGCATACAGGATAATTACGTGATGTTCAATGACAGCTCGGGTATCCAACTCCACGCTTCCCAGAATGATACGCTCCTGCGAAACATCATTTCAAACAATAATCCTTCAGGAGTTCCCACAAAAGCAGGGGTGCTGATCCGCAGCGGGCACGTGGAATATGCTTATCCAGCCGTTTTGATGTCAACAGGCTTAATGATTAATCACAATGATATCAGCACGAACGGGGGATATGAAATGCGGTATGAACAAAATGCTTATGCCGACGACGATGATATCCTGATCGATGCCAACTGCAATTGGTGGGGTTCTGATAATCCTTTTGTCATTGCCACGCTGGTTTCGGATAATATTGACTTTCTGCCCTTTTTGATATCCGGTGATCTCTGGGTGGAACCCGATTGCTCGGGTCAGGGCCCGGTGGTCAACATCACCCAGGATGACAGTTACCTTACGATACAGGATGCCATCGACGAGGCCAATCCGGGGGATACAATTCAAGCAGGTACGGGAACCTATAATGAGAATGTGGAAATTGATGTGCCCCGCTTGGTCCTTACCAATGCTTCCTCACCCATCATCGAAGGAATAGGAGATGACATCGTGGTGCATATCACAGCAGACAGTGTTACACTCGATGGCTTTACCATCACGAATGCTGGTATGGATCCGGCCTATGCAGGCGTATTCTTAGCGGGCGTGAAGGGGGTTAAGATTCAAAATTGCAGCATTGTCAAGAATTATTCAACAGGGCTGGCCTTGCTCGGTGCAGACAGCAATTACGTCCTGAACAATGTTATCGATACCAATTATGTCGCAGGGGTGGGGATTGTCGCCTCTTCCCACAATACCTTCACCGGAAATATTATCAGGGCGAATAAGGATATTGCTGTTAAAAATGGAGCATTGGGTTATGGCATCGTCATTGACCAGCTTGACCTCGACCCGGACAATTGTGGCGGGGATGTCAATGCTAAGCACAATGTTTTTGCAAATAACGATGTGCTTAACAATGATGTCGATGGCATCTATGTGGGCGAAAGCTGCGATAGCAATACCTTTATAGGAAATACCATCAGCGGGAACGGTGACAATGGGCTCTATCTATGGAAGAGTGGTCAGAATGTCGTCCGTTCAAACACCATCAGCCTGAATGAAAACTGTGGATTACAACTGATGGGAAGCCCCGGCAATGAGATCGTGGGCAATAGTGTGCTCGATAATAATCAGTCGGGAGGCAGCGAAAATGCCGGGATCAAAGTAAGAAGCGGCAATATTCAGGTTTGCAGTGTGTGGATTCCACTGATTTCGGATACCAATGTCATCGACTCCAACATCATCAGCGGCAACGATGCCTATGGGGTCTTGTTCGAAGACAATCCTGGCTATACGGACGACGACCATTTAATGTTGAACGCAGATTTAAATTACTGGGGTAATCCCAATGGCCCTTCCGGACCGCACTTTGGAACTGGAGATACGGTCAGTACACGCGTCATATTCTGCCCCTGGTTGAATGCTCCCCCGCCTGCGGGAAGAGGAATGGGCCCCGTGTTCAATATCTCTCAGCAAACCGGCCATTGTAGCATCCAGGATGCCATTGATGCAGCCAGCCCCGGAGATACCATCGAAGTGGGGGGAGGTCCTTATAATCTTATCAGCCCTGTGCGGATCACCCAATCTGTTTATTTGAGGGGGATTCCGGAACGGAAGTCCCTGGTCGTGGTCAATGCACCCACCACCGGCACCGATCGCGATGTATTCCAGGTATTGGCCGACGATGTAACCATCGATGGTTTCCAGATCCAGGGCGCCCACGATGTGTCGGGGAGTGCGATGGGACGAACCAACGCCGGCATTGCCGTAGGCGGTGATTATTTTATCCTGGGCGCCAAGCCCGCAGGGGCGACGGATTTCACCTTCGGCTCCTGGTGGGCCCTGAGTGTGGACAATACCGTGATCAAAAACAACTACATCACCAATAATTCTTATGGCATCTTCCTCTTCCACGCTACCAATGCAACCATCAGGAACAATGATATCTCCAGAAATATATACAACGGGGACACTACAACTATGTGGAATGGGAAAGGCATTCAGATCTATACCAGCCAGGATATGACCGACGACAACCTGGCGACAGGGGGCACAGGCCTCCCGCACAGCCTGAATATCCTGATCGATTCCAATTTGCTGTCCCAGAACGAGCTGTTCGGCATTGAGCTGAACCACGCTGAGTCCTTTAATGGGGGAGATGATGGTCCCTATGACGTCAACATTGTGATCACAAATAATGATATTGTTCAGAATGGAAGCAACGACAACTATCCTTGGGGAACTTCCGACCTTTATAGAGGAATCAGTGCCAACGGGAATGAAAAAAATGTAACTGTCTCTGGCAATCATATATACGGGCATACCCCGGGGGGCAATTTCAACCCAAGCTGTGCCGGAATTCGTATCTGGAGCTCTGCGGATTGGAGCATCACCCGCAATACCATTGACAGAAACTTCCGGGGTATTTATGCTTACGGCACTTCCAGCGGGATCAATGTAACCGACTCCAATGCTATCTTCGATAATGCACAGGGTGTGGTTATGGCAGCGGATACTACCGGTTTGATCAAAGAGAATATGATTTATAACAATGATGAGCTATTAGGACTTTCCGGGATTACTGCCTATGGCGTATTGAACCTGGGCACAGGGATGCTCGACGCTTCCCCTAACTGGTGGGGCCATAGCTCAGGACCCTATCATCCCAAACTTAATCCCTGTGGATTGGGAGACAGGGTATCCGACAGTGTTGATTTTGATCCCTGGTACATAGACCAGGCTTTGACCAAAAACGGAGGGGTGCCCATCGTGAGCGATGCCTCCCTGATTTCTTCCCGCGATTTGCTCAGCTGGGAAGGCCTGGGCGGTGATTTAGCCAACGGATTCGAATTGTGCCTCCACCCGCAGCAACCATACTATTATCTGGATATCCAGAGCTTCACCGTTTCCGCAGGCCTGGACAGCACTGATTTTGAACAGAATGCCTTCTTTCTGGATACCAATAATCTGCCTGCCGGTTTCTATGACTATTGGGATACCGTTCGCGGGGTAGATGGCAACAACAATGCCGGAGGATGGGAGCTGGCAATGTGGTATATCATCCAGGGTGATGAACCAATGTTCTATATCCGCTATGATAACCAGGATTATGACCTGATCGACGGCCTGCAGTATGAACTTGGCTATGGTGAAAACCCCTTGCGTATCAATGGAGATTATCCCCTGGGAACTTATGCTTTCTTTGGAAGTGTAAGGGATACCAATGGAAGCTGTTCCGATACTTTCAATGTGGAGATCACTTTCCACCCCACCCCGGATGTCTTCTTTGAAGTGGACGCTGTGCCTTTGCTTCCTTACGATAGCCTGGTGTATTGCTTTGATGTGGACAGCATCCTCCTTAGCCTGGTAAACACCCAGTTTGGCGCTACCGCCCGGGGCACAGCCCCTTTTATGATTGAATTTACCGTGGACAATGGTACCCCGATTCAGCTGACAGGGGTGCAGTATGAGGATGAGATCGATCTACTGGATTACCTGCCGCCAGGACCCTATCCCGGACAAACGGCAGCCGGCATCTACGAGATCCAGGTGACCGACTTCGCCGATGCCTATGGCTGCGGACTCGTTCCTGAAGCGATCATCTATTACAATTTCAAGATTACCATTAATCCTCAGCCCGATGCCTTCTTTGAGGTGGATGGCACTCCCCTGCAGCCTTTCGACAGCCTGGTTTATTGCTTCGACGTGCCTGAGATCATCCTTTCTTTGGTGGATGAGCAGCTGGGTCAGCCGGCCATCGGTACGCCTCCCTATATGATCGAATTTACGGTGGATGGAGGTGCGCCGGTGCAACTGACAGGGGTGCAGTATGATGATGAGATCGACCTGCTGGATTATCTGCCACCAGGGCCCTATCCCGGACAAACGGCAGCGGGCATCTACGAGATCGTAGTGACCGATTTTGCCGATTCAAACGGCTGTACTTTGGTTCCCAATGCGATGGCCTACTATCGCTTCAAGGTGGCCATCAATGCTGAGCCATCGGTAAGCCTGAGTTTACCCATAACTCAGTTATGCAAAAACGCCACCGGCCTGCTGCTTTCCGGCGGAAGTCCTGCCGGAGGTACCTTCAGCGGCACGGGCGTAAGCAATAATGCTTTCTTCCCGGCCCTGGTCCCTGCTGGGACATATACCATTACCTACACCTATCAGGATGAACATAATTGCATCAGCACTGCCACCGATCAGATGACGGTACTGCCCCTGCCTGTGGTGAATTTCAGTCCCATTCCGGATGTTTGTGAAGACCAGGCCTACCTCATTTTGAACCAGGGAAGTCCTGCCGGAGGAACCTATGGCGGTGCCTATATGAAGGGAGACACCTTTGACGTGGCTGCCGCCGGACCGGGCACCTACAATCTGACCTACCATTACCAGGATGGCAATGGCTGTATCAACTGGAAAGCACAAAGCATCACGGTGCATCCTTTGCCTGTGGAGAGCTGTCCTGCGAACCAGGAGGTTTGTCTGGATGAACCACCATTTGCGCTTAGTGGTGCGACACCTGTAGGAGGGACATACAGTGGCACAGGCGTAAATGCTGGTGCTTTTAATGCTGCCCAGGCCAGTGTCGGGAACCACCTGATTACCTACACCTTTGCCGACAGCAATGGATGTGTGAGTACCTGCTCCTTCACCATTACCGTGCATCCACTTCCTGTAGTACAATGCCCGGCAGATTTCAGCCTTTGTGCCGATGCCGGACCTTATACCCTTTCCGGGGCATCGCCTTCGGGTGGAGTGTATGGCGGATCAGGAGTTACCAATGGCAAATTCTACGCTTCCACCGCCGGGGTAGGGAACCACATTATCACCTATTCCTATACCGATGCCAATGGCTGTACTGCTTCGTGCACCTTCACCATCACGGTGCATCCTTTGCCAGTGGCTGCTATCCAGGCCAGCGACACGGAATTATGCGAAGGAGAATGCGCCACCCTGACGGCTTCCGGGGGGGATAGCTATATGTGGAGCAATGCTGCAGCCACCGCCCAGCAACAAGTCTGTCCCACCCAAAGCACCACCTATACCGTCACGGTTACGGATGTCAATGGCTGCAGCGATGTGGCACAAATTGCCATTGTGGTGCATCCTGCTCCTCCGGTCGATGCCGGGGCTGATCAGTCTGTCTGCCTGCTGGAGGGAGCGCAACTGCTGGCCAGCGGAGCACACAGCTATGCCTGGAGTACAGGGGAGCATACCGCCGGCATTGCGGTTTCGCCTAAAATCACAGCTACCTATACCGTTACGGGCACCGATGCCAATGGCTGCACAGCCAGCGATGCTGTGGTCGTCACCATCCTTCCCCTGCCCGAATTAAGCATTGTGGCTGTGGATGAGGTTTGTTACGGCGAGTGTATCATATTAAATGCCAGCGGCGCCCAGAGCTATAGCTGGAGCGATGGGGGCAGCGGCAGTCCATACACCTACTGCCCTGTAAACAGCGATAGCATTACGCTCACAGGAACCGGCGCCAATGGCTGCACGGCCACGGAGGTGCACAGCTATACCGTGCTGGATCTGCCCATCGTAGATGCCGGCGTGGACACCAGCATCTTTATCGGCCAGTCCTACCTTTTTGACGCCAATGCTACCGGCGTGGCGCCGCTGAGCTATCTGTGGAGTCCGGCCCTGGCGCTGGATGATGCCAGCTTGCTGAACCCGGAGGCCACACCGATTATGACGGATTATTATGTGCTGGCGGTCACCGATGGCAATGGCTGTGTGGGCAGTGACCAATTCCTTCTGGAGGTGAAGCCCCAGGGCAATTCCATCAGCGGACAGGTGGTATATGGCAATACGCAGCAAACGCCCCTTGAAGGCTTCGAAGTGGTGATCCAGAGTCAGGGGGCGAAGTATGCCGACACGGTTTATACCGGCCCCAATGGATTGTTCAGCCTGAGCAATATTCCGAGTGGTACCTATGCCATCGGTGGGAACAGCAACCAGCCCTGGGGCTGGGGTGGTGTCAATGCTACCGATGCCCTGAACATCCTGCTGCACACAGTTGAGCTGGATTCCCTGATCGGGATATACTTTCTTGCCGCGGACATTGATGGGGGCGGTTTTGTGAATTCCACTGACGCCCTGAATGTAGCGCTGCGCTTTGCCGGTTTGCCAAATAACTTCGCAGGCGACTGGATAATGGAGGCGGATACTTTCTTCCTGGATTACGAAGATCTCTATACCCGCCAATACCTTGCCCTGGTGCTGGGCGATGTGAATGCCAGCAATGTGTTCAGCAAAACGCTGGTTCCCAATGGCAGCCTGCTTCAGGAAGGCAGTATGCCATTGCCTCAGGGAGAGGCCGTCCGTATTCCACTCTATTGCAAAGAGGATGTGCTGGCCGGTGCCCTTTCAATGTCCCTGCGCATTCCCGAAGGCTTGCAAATTGAAGATGTGCAGCTTGCCGAAGGGGTAGGGGGGTATTTGGTACACAATGTCGTGGATGGCCAGTTGCGCCTGGCCTGGTATGATGTGGGTGGTAGTTTGTTAAGTCCGGGCAGTGAAATACTGCAGATTGTGGCCCGGAATCCAGGAAGCGCTTCTGTGGACGGTTTCCGTCTGGGCAGCGAGCTGGAGCTGAGCGATGCGGCAGGCAAGATCATTGCGGATGCCGTCTTCACGATGCCTGAGCTCATTGCCGTGGAGGAAGGAAATCTGCAGCTCTCGGCCTGGCCCAATCCGGCCCGGGATGCGATGCAGATACGCTATGATTTGCCTGTGGATGGGAAGGTGGTGCTGAAGATCTACGATGCCCGAGGCGCGCTTGTGAGGGTGGTAGAGGAAGCGGCACAGGCCGCAGGCAGCCATACCATCGCATTGGATGTCAGTAATCTGGCAGCCGGTTCTTATGTGGCAGAACTGACGTTGGAAAGCGATGGTTCAAGCCTCACGGCCCGTCAGAAGCTGGTCGTGCTGCGATAGATCATTATCCTGTTGAAATACGAAGCGGGAAGTCTGAAAAAAGGCTTCCCGTTTTTTTATTGCTGTGCTTTGCTATCCGTAGCCGTGCCTAACGGCAGGAAATCGTCCACGCTACGCACAGCAGGATGATCATTTGTTTGATGCAAGAGCATACAGCAAGAGCAAGAGTGGAGAATAGCTCGCGCGCGTCGTAGCGTCGAAGGGACGCTTCAATGTTTATACTTGCCCCCCGTCCAGGGATGCTGTGAAAAGGATGCCTGCTGGTTCCGGGAAGCCTCTCGCAAAACACTATCGACAAAGTCCAGGATTTCTTCGGAACTGTCCTGTGCCGGAACACTCAATTCGGGCATTGCGAAGGACGCAAAGCTCCAGGGTTCCCCCTCTTTTCTCAAATGCAGGTCAAGAGGGAGCTTGGAGAGCCGGGCTACATTGTCTTCAATGTCGCTGTCTTCATTCAGTTCTTTAATGATCCATCCACATTCTTCGATCAGGTGCGGATAATCTGTAAAGGAGCCGAATAATTCAAGATACGTCATTGTGATCTTGTGAAAAGTCCGGCATAAGTCAATAGGATAAATAGACTTCCCTGTAAACAATATCATTTCCAAACGATCGGGCAAGAGACAATAAACCAGACTGGTGGCTTCTTCGGGGATAAAATCCTTGCACACCATCAGAAACTCTTTCATTTGCTCCTCCCTCCAGAAAATGATCTTTTCTTCCGGATGGATCATTGTAATCAGGTAGGCTTCACTTTGACCGGTGATTTTCATTGCAGAAGTTTTGGTTCAGGTAAATAGACGATTTGCCCACTCCAAAACGGAAAAAACGAGGGTGCTTTTTTTTGATCGCATTGAATGAAATGCGCTCGGGCGCTCAGAAACGCAGGTTGGAGAGGCGTTTCTTAACTTCTTCCATACCGGGGTTCAGATCGAAGACGAGCGAAGGGGAGAGGTAGTGTAATGTATGTTCCTTCTTAAAACGCTTTTCACCTCCTCCTGTGATGTTCAGCATAATACAGGCTTCCGGATCCAGTTTGCTTTCCCTGGCATCGGCGATGAGGGTTGCGGTAGCCACTGCTGCAGCAGGGTGAATGTCGATGCCTTCCAGCTTTTCAAAAAGCTTTGCGGCAGCAGAAGCTTCTTTGTTATTGGAATAAAGCACATCTCCTCCGCTGTCTTTCAGGGCGTCAAAAAGTCCGCCAATAATAGAATAAGGTGGTTTACGGTTAGAGAGCACCTTAGCTTTAATTTTCTCCACCTGCTTTCGGGCCAGGTCGTCGTCCAGGGGAAGCATCTCTCTGGAACCGGCTTTCCAGGCATCGTGAATGGGAATAAAAGGCCAGTTCTGGCTCACCTTCAGTTTCATTTTATGAGAACCAAACCTGCCATCTTCGATGAGGCGCAGGTTGGCTTCCCAGGCGGCAATGGCTCCTGTACCGCTTCCAACGGCCTGGTAATAGTAGTCTGGGATCATTCCGATGGTGGTGGCGGCAGAGAGGACTGTGGTGGCCATTCCGTCCCGGCGTGCAATATTCTTCGCTCCGCCTTCCGGGAAAAATCCTTCGAGTTGACAGGCCAAATTGGATAGGTGGATGGCATCAAAATAGTCTCCGCCTTTGCGGCTGACGATCAGTTTGACACATTCATTCAGCGGGGCATCAAACCATAATGCGTTCAGGTTGTCTTCCGGCACGCATAAGAGCAGGGGGATGTTGTTTTGAGAACAAACTTTCGCGAAGGATCTTGCCGTATTTCCTGCAGAAGCAACCACCAACACCCTTGATTCATCCAAAGGCATTCTGCCGCATACAGAATAGGCCTCCGTTTCTTTGAAAGAGGCAGTTTTCATTGCTGCTCCTTTCTCCGGCCAGTAACCACTGAAAGTAATCCACAGCTTATTAAGGCCAAGCTCCCGGGCTAATCCCTGGCTTTGATAAGTTATCGGAGGTGCTGATCCTTCCAACATCCGGTGGACCGGCAGCCAGTCGGCGAATTGGTAAAGACCCCATTGCTGATGATGAATCCGAATTTGTTTTTGTGCATATATCGCCCTGATGAGTGCGGGCGTATCTTCCCCCGGCGCATTCAGCAGCCAGCCGCTGTCGGCAAAATATTTTCCTGTAGCCAGAGACATCAATTCGTATTCTGTTGGAGTAAAGGCCTGCTGCATAGTCGTCGCTTAATCGAACTTGCAAAAATAAGAATTCGCAGCTTAATTGCCCTTTTAGCTCTAATTGTCTGAAAAAGTGTAATGTATGGCTTATGCTCTTAGCTGGGTTTTATGTTTTCAAGGTTTGAAACACCTGGCAGGCTTGTTCAAAACCATCCCTGGAGATATCCAGATGGAATACCAGACGGATCATATCGGTCCCGAATGCGGTGGCAAGAATACCTTTCGATTTCAGCAATTCAAGAAAGGCGGAAGCGTGGATTTTTTTGGAAAGTTGAAAAAAGAGGATATTCGTTTCCGGGGGGATGACTTTTTCCACATAAGATTGTTCCTGAAGAATCCCTGAAAACATTTCAGCCCGGCTATGGTCCTCAAGCATACGGCTGATATTGTTTTCCAGGGCGAAGGTACCGGCTGCGGCCAGGTATCCTGCCTGTCGCATTCCGCCTCCCATCAGTTTTCTTACCCTGCGCGCCTGCCTAATGAATTCATCATTTCCCAGCAGCAGGGATCCGACTGGTGCACCCAGGCCTTTTGATAAACATATCGCAATGCTGTCACTGCATTCTCCTATCTGCTCAGGTGAATATCCTTTGGCAATGATGGCATTGAAAATTCGTGCGCCATCAATATGAAATTTCAACTTATGTGTATGACACATAGCTGCTATTTCTTTCAAATCAGATAACTCCCAGCAACTCCCTCCTCCTGCATTCGAGGTGTTTTCTGCGACCACCAGCGATGTTGCAGGGAAATGGATGTCGTCCGGATTAATGTTTTGTAAGATCTGCTTTGCTGTGAAACGTCCTCTGTCACCATCAATCAAGCGTATGGAACATCCGGCATTGGCTGCTGCCCCACCACCCTCATAATTATAAATGTGTGCGCTGCGGTCACAAATGATTTCATCTCCCGGCCGGGTGTGCACCCTTATGGCAATTTGATTAGCCATCGTTCCGGAGGGCACAAAAACGGCCGCTTCTTTCCCAAATATTGAAGCTGCTTTATTTTCAAGTAGCTTGACGCCGGGATCATCCCCGAAAACATCATCTCCTACTTTTGCCTGCAACATAGCTGCCAGCATTTCTTCGCTTGGACGTGTTACCGTGTCAGATCTTAGGTCTATCATCTTGCGCTTTTCTTTGTCTACAAAAGTAAGGGAATCTCCGCGCAGCGACCGCAATAAAGGAATAGGAATCGCAGGCCAACAGGAGCAGATCGTTAATGAAATGTTATTAAGCCGCATAAATTCATATTTATCTTGCGTTTTGTTATAATATTGCCTAATCTTGTAAAGCTGCCGAAGTGCTATCACAACAGCAGCAGACAACTCGAACGCACTACAGAGCCTGAATTAATTGAAATTATTCGCTTGAGTAAGATGGCAGAAGCCAGCTAAACTTGGTGTATATAATGCTTCCTGAATAGTCGGGAAGCAATTATGCTTTGGAAATTTTTCTATGTAAGAATAAACATACCGCTAAAAGCTGATTGTTATGAAGACAAATTACGATTGTCGGGAAAAAACGGAACGCACAAACTTGTTCCATTCCTCTTTGAATTCAATCCATTTGAACCTCTTGTCCGGTGTTTCCGGAGGGAGGTTTTTTTCAATTCTGCTGGTCTTGCTTTTTGCCGCCTGGACGACAGCGTCCGCCCAGATAAGCTCTGCAGGGAGTGGCGACTGGAACGCGGGGGCAACCTGGGTAGGTGGCACTCCGCCTGTCGCAACGGATAATGTTGTGATCAATGGGAGCCATACAGTTACGGTGACAGCCTCTGCTACCTGTGCTAACCTCACCTTTGCAGGGAACAATGGCCAATTGGTCGTCAACGCCGGACAACAGCTTACGGTTACCAACCAGGTGAACTTTCAGAATGTTTCTGCTAACCGTACGGTTACCATTAGTGGTGATGGTGCTCTTCAATGTGCCACTATGCAAGTGGGGAGCTCACTGGCTGTCGTTACCGGGTCAGTTTGGTTTAATACTCTTGTTTCAAGCATTAACAGCCTTGTGGTAACAGGGAATGTCACCATTTTCGGTTATGGTAACCTGGGTGCGCAATATACCTCTCGCTTCTTTTTGAATTCCGGTGTTATGACAATCGGAGGCACCCTCAGATTGAATGCTTCCGGTGGAGACATCACCAGGGCGAATGTCAAATCTGAGTTCTTTATGACCAACGGAGATCAGGACGGGACACTAATCTTTCAGGGTGCCACTCCCATTACGGTTACAGGAAGTGTCTATCACGGCTTCTACGTGAATTCCGATAGTGCCTTTTGCAATACTACAGTAGATTACGGTGGAGGGGCACAGGCTGTGTACAATCCAACGGGCGGAACGGGATATTTTAATCTTGTTCTGAGCAATAGCGGTGCAAAAACAATGACAGGCGTTTCACGCATTGATGGAGATTTTACCCTCAGTGGATCTGCCAGCGCAACGGCAGCCACGGGCCTGGATATCGGAGGCAACTTTGCAATGTCCGGTACCAGCGCATTTACTGCCGGAGCGTTTTTGCATACCCTGGGCGGGAATTTTGACCGCCAGGCAGGCACTTTCAATGCCGGCACCGGCCGAATCACTTTTGACGGCGACAGCATCCAGGATATTATGGGTCTGGAAACCAACTTCAACAGGATCGCCCTCGATAATGCCAGTGGGATCAATTTGAGAACGAATGCCTTCATTGCCGACTCCCTGGTTTTTGTCGATGGGAAAATTCATACCCTGACCAATACCTTGAAAATGGGGACAGATGCCGCAGCGGATGGGTATGACGCCAGCAAGTATGTCAACGGGAATTTGTTGTGGGAGATGCCCGTCTCCGCAAGCCTCAGTCGTACTTTCTTCATAGGCGATACCAATGACTATACTCCGGCCGATGTGGATATGAGCAATATTACAGTCGCAGGTGAACTCACCGGAAGCACCACTGCCGGAGATCATCCTGCCATTGGCACATCCGGGATCAATCCTCTTAAGAGCGTCAATCGTTTCTGGTCGCTGACCAATGCCGGAATGACTTTTGACGATTATGATGTGACCTTTAGTTATGTGGTAGGAGATATAGATGGCGGTGCTGATCCAAATGCCTTCCTTATCAATAAATACAATGCTCCTGTATGGAGTGCTACTACTACTGGCACGCGAACAGCCCTGACTACCCAGGCCACCGGGCTCACTTCCTTTAGTGATTATCAGGTTGGGGAATGTGTCGTCCCGACTGCTTATGCGGTCACCGGGGGCGGAGATTACTGCGCCGGAGGCATAGGCGTGGAGATATTATTAAGTGCTGCCGACACATTAGTATATTATCAGCTCTACCGGAATGATACCATCAAAGTGGGTGATTCCATCGTGGGACCCGCGGTAGGGGATACCACTTTTGGTTTGCATACCGATTCCGGAACCTATTCTGTCGTTGCCACCCACATCCTTGGTGGATGCACTGCAGATATGAGCAATACGGTGGATGTGGTGATCAATGAGAACCCTTCTGCCTCGGTGATCAGCGGCGATACTTGTATTTGTCTGGGTGCAACCGCACAGCTCTTTGTCAATATCACCGGGGGCCTGTCTCCCTATACGGTGGTCATTGACACCGGTACGGGCGACACCACCATCAATAATTATGTGAGTGGTACGGGCATAGACATAACTCCGCCCATTAGCCGCACCTACACCCTCGACAGCGTAGCGGACGCCAACGGATGCGTTTCTACGGGCCTGAGCGGAAGTGCAGCGGTGACGGTGGATGTTGCAGCTCCTGCCATCACCTGTCCAAGTGATGTGACCATCCTTTGTAATGAGACGGCAGATACCAGCTTTACAGGTGGGCCTGTCGTTTCAGACAATTGCAGCTTTACCATCTCCGTGAGCTGGGTGGATGATACCACAACGGGCGTTTGCGACAATTACTACACAATTCTGCGCCGCTTCTATGCTGAGGATGTGTGTGGGAATGTGGATAGCTGCGACCAAACGATCACAGTGGTAGATACAATACCTCCTGCAATCACTTGCCCGCCCGATGTAACGATACTGTGCAATCAGCTGGCCGATACCAGCTTCACAGGCGCTCCGGTAGTGAGTGACAACTGTGGTGGAGTTGTTGCAGTGACCTGGGTTGATGATACATTGCCTGGTGTTTGTGATGATTATTATGTTATTACACGACGTTTCTATACCGAAGATATCTGCGGCAATGTGGACAGCTGTGATCAGACGATAACTGTAGTGGACACGATTGCTCCGACTCTGGTTGGTTCTCTTCCAGGTGGTGCGAGCGGGAATGTATGTTATGCCAATGCCACGAGTGCTCCTTCAGAGGCATCGATCGCAGCATTGTATACCGACAATTGCGGTACAGTTACCGCCACATTGATCAGTAGCGATACTACTGGTGATGACTGCAGCTGGACAGCGACCTATACCTATACAGTAGAGGATGAGTGTAGTAATTTTGCCAGCAATGCGGTTGTTGTATACACGGGTGGAGATACGGAAGCCCCAAGCCTGACGGGAACACCTTATGCCGGCACCACAGGCACGGACGCCTGCTATGCCGATGCAGCCACGGCTGCACCTTTCAGTGCGAGCGATGCCATCCAGGGCTATACGGATAACTGCGGCGGCAGTGTGACGGCTACCTTAACGGGTACCAATGTTACGGGCGATGACTGCAGCTGGACAGTCACTTACACCTTCACGGTGAGTGACAGCTGCGGCAATGAGCTCACTGGCCAGACCTATTCCAATTCGGGTAGCGACCAGACTGCCCCGAGCATCACCTTCTGCCCCCCAGATACCTCCATCAACTGCGTGAATGCCGATACATCCACCACAAGCCTGGGATTACCGGTGGCTTCTGATAATTGTGGGTCAGTGAGCGTTACCTATTCCGACAATGTTATCTTCTACTCCTGCGCTGGTAATTATGCCTTTAACCGCACATTCTATGTAACCGATGATTGTGGAAATGTTGATAGCTGTACCCAGCTAGTGGAAGTATATGATACACTGATGGTGACTTGTCCACCGGATACCAACGTTTGTGCTAATGAACCCGCCTTTGCACTTTCTGGAGCTAGCCCGGCTGGTGGTACTTACAGTGGTACAGGTGTAAGCAACAATATCTTCGACCCGGCGGTAGCTGGACCAGGTGCGCATATCATTACTTACACCTACACAGAAGATTATTGCTGTACCCATACCTGCACCAGCACCATTTTTGTCGATACCGTTCCGGTAATGGATTGCCCGGCTGACTTCAGTGTTTGCAAGGATGAGGCACCATTTGCATTGAATGCATCACCAGCCGGTGGAACCTTCAGCGGTACTGGAGTGAGTGGTGGCCAGTTTAATCCTAATTCGGCAGGAACAGGTACACACACCATTACCTATACCTTCACGGACGGAAACGGATGCAGCAATTCCTGCACCTTTAATATTACCGTGAAGCCGGTACCCGAAATGCTATGCCCGCCCAATATGGAGGTCTGCATTAATGATGCAGTATTTACCCTGACAGGTGCGATGCCCGTAGGTTCTACCTACAGCGGCCCAGGCGTTTCTCTTGGTAAGTTTAATCCGGCTGTTGCAGGACTGGGCGTACATACCATTACGGTATCCTTTACAAACTCAGTAGGATGCTCCAACAATTGTCAATTCACCATTACCGTGAATGATACCACACCTGTAATCTGCCCTGTAGATACCGCTGTTTGTGCCAATGATGCCGACTTCCTCCTCAGTGGAGCCAGTCCATCAGGGGGAGTGTACTCAGGAACCGCAGTGACTGCAGGAATGTTCTCTCCGGCCACCGCAGGCCCGGGGGTACATACTATTACCTACACCTATACCAATGGAGACAATTGCGAAAGCGTCTGTACCTTCGACATTACCGTGGATACTGTTCCGGTAATGACTTGTCCGCAGGATATGTCGGTTTGCGTAGATGGAAATTCCGTGGATATCCTTGGCGGCCTGCCTGCCGGAGGGGTTTATTCAGGAACCGGAGTGAATGCCGGTCAGTTTGACCCCCTGAGCGCAGGCATCGGACTACACACCATAACCTACACCTATACTGATGGCAATGGCTGCAGCAATAGCTGTGACTTTGAGATCACCGTGGATACAGCTGTTGTGGTTGTTTGTCAGCTCGATGATACGGTTTGTGTGGATGATCCTGACTTTGAACTTCTCGGAGGAATGCCTGCCGGCGGTACCTATGCCGGAACAGGCGTAACAAACAATGGTGGGGTCTATAGCTTCAGTCCGGCTACGGTAGGAGTGGGTGTTTATACCCTCACCTATACCTATGCCGACCAAAACGGATGTTCGAATAGTTGTGACTTCACCATTATGGTGAAAGACCTTCCTGCAGTAGAATGTCCCTTGGATATGGAAATGTGCGTGGATGCCAATCCTATGACCCTGACAGGTGCCTCACCTTCAGGAGGGATGTATTCCGGAACCGGAGTGAGCGGTGGTATCTTCGATCCTGCGGTAGCAGGTGTTGGTACACATACCATCACATACACCTACACCGATGCATTTGGATGCGTGAACAGCTGCACCTTTGACATTACTGTCAATGCACTGCCGGTATTGACTTGTCCTGCGGATACCGCAGTATGCGTCGATGCCACTTCCTTCCTCCTCGATGGCGCTATGCCCGCCGGAGGAACATACAGCGGTTCTGGCATTATGCAGGGTGGATATTTCGACCCGGCATATGCAGGTGTTGGTGTGCATACCATTACCTACAGCTATGCGGATAACAATCAGTGTGGAAATTCCTGCACCTTCACTATTGAAGTGTTTGCTTTGCCGCAGGTTTCCTGTCCGATGGATACAGCCGTTTGCGTGGATGCCGATCCGTTCACCCTGGCAGGTGGCCTGCCAATGGGTGGTGTCTATTCAGGAAGTGGCGTGACTGCAGGCGTCTTTGATCCCGCCCAGGCACAGCTTGGCTCCAATCTGATCACTTACAACTATACGGATGCCAACGGCTGTTCAAGCAGCTGCACCTTCACGGTGACAGTCAACGACCTGCCTGTGGTAGAGTGTCCTCAAGACTTCAGTGTTTGCGCCGATGATCCGGCCTTCCAGCTGGGCGGTGTCAGTCCAACCGGGGGTGTTTTCTCCGGAGCAGGGGTGAATAACGGGATGTTCAATCCAGCTATCGCCGGGGGTGGCGTACATTTGATTACCTATACCTACACCGATGCTTTCGCTTGTGTCAATAGCTGCACCTTTGAGATCTCTGTCGGGCCTATCGTAGATGCCGGTTTGGATACCACCATCTATCTGTGTAATTCCTACACCTTCGATGCAATGGTCAGTGGACCGCCGACCCTCCAGTACACCTGGACCCCGGCCTTGACTCTCGATGATCCTACGATCCTGAATCCGACATCCACTCCGATTGAGCCGACGATGTTCACCCTCACCGTTGTGGATGGAAACGGATGTTCCAACTCCGATTCCTTCTTCCTGAATGTATTGCCAAGCGGCAATTCCTTCAGTGGTTCGGTGGTGTATGACAATGATCCGAAGACAGCCTTACCGGATTTTGCCATCATCCTGCAAAATTTGGACAGCAATACGGTGGATACGATTTATACCGCCAATAACGGGCTGTTCTGCATCAGCGGATTGGCTCCGGGTACCTATACCGTAGGAGGTTACTCTGATCAGGTATGGGCCTGGGGTGGTGTAAATGCCACCGACGCTCTGGCTGTGACCCGGCATTTCGTTGAGTTGGATACACTGAGGGGTCTGCGTCTGATTGTAGGTGATGTCAATGCGCAATTCGGTCCTACAGCTACGGATGCTTTCCTCATTGCACAGCGTTTCGCCGGCCTGATCAACACCTTTGTGATCCCTGATTGGGTAATGGAGCGGGATACCATCCTCTTTAGCTCGGATGTGCTTTATACACGTCAGTACCTGGCTCTGGTTTCCGGTGATGTCAATGGCAGCCACATCCCCTATGTGAAAGTAAGCCCGCAAGGTAGTCTTACAAGCGAGGGTGAAATCCAGTTTGCACCCGGTGCTGAAGCACGCATTCCTGTTTCCATTGTAGATCCGGCCATCCTGGGTGCTACTTCGCTCCAGTTAAGCGTACCTGCCGGCTGGACAATCCACGATGTCGTGCTCAATCCAGCATTGGGAGGCGAATTGGTGTTCAAGCAGGAAGGCAAGATGCTGAACATCGCCTGGTTCAGTCTGGATGCACCCTATGCCCAGGCCGGGAGTATGCTCTTTGAAATTGTGGCCAGCCCGGCCCGCAATGCGGAAAGTGTCTTCCATCTGGGGAATGTGTTGGAGGTTTCCGATCCGGATGCCAATGTGATCAAAGAAGCCCGCCTGGCTATGCCGCGAATGCTTAATGGAGGGGCCAATGTTCAGGTTAGCACCTATCCTAATCCATTTACACAGGAGAGCGTGATCGAGTATGTCCTTCCCGAAAGGGGAGAGGTAGTACTGGAAGTCTTCAACGTTTATGGTGCCGTAGTAGCCCGTATGTCCTCGAAGACTCAGGAAGCCGGCGTACATCAGTTCACTGTGGACGGAAGCCAGCTGGTTCCCGGAACCTATCACTACACCCTCCGCTTTGATGACGGAAGCCGTGCTTCCAGCGTGAGCGGAAAGTTGGTTAAGATGAATTAGTGGCTCAATTCATAACCCAAACAAAAGGGGCTGACTCCATAAGGATTCAGCCCCTTTTCTATTAGAATGAATTATCCTGCTTAATGGGTTTCTCTACAAAGTTTAAAGCAAGCCACCCCGAAGGTAGATCTCCTTCTGAACATCATTAAATGCTTCTATCTTCCCTTTTTCTCCATTGCGGGTATTGGAGATTTCTCCCAAGGAAAAATCAACCCGAACCACATCCCCCTCCTGAATGTCAAGTGCTGAAATGAGGCTCGGATCATAGCTCAGGATAGGAAAGGCAGCATTGATGGCATTTCGTTCATAAATGGCACCAAAGGATTCTGCCAGGATACAGCTTATCCCCATAGACTTGAAACAGTCCACCGCCTGTTGGCGGGAACTGCCTGCTCCGAAATTCTTACCGGTAATCACTATGTCCCCGGGTTTAGCTTTACTTGCAAAATCTTCATACCCAATGAGATTGTCGAAAGTGTATTTGCCCATCTCTGCAATGTCGGTTATGGTTAGATATCGATTATGGAAGATCATATCCGTATCAATGTCGTCTTTGCGGATCACCCAAACCCTTCCTTCCGCTTTCAAAGGGGCTTGCCGGGCATACTTCGGTTTTTTGCTATCCGATTCGTATTTTCCCAATGGAAAGAAGTTTGCCGGTTCCGCCGGAATACTGTCGGCAGAGACTATCATCCCTGCTACGGCACTGGCTGCTGTTGTTGCAGGGGAGGCCAGATAGACGTAGCCTTTGCCCTGCTTTCCGGAAAAATTCCGGTTGCCCGTGCTGATAGTGACCTCTTCCGGTCCGTTCTGGCCAACTTGTCCGGCCGCACATCCGGCGCAGCCCGCATTGGAGACCAAGGCGCCGGCATCCTTGAAAATCCGGATCAGTCCTTCATCCAATGCCTGCTGCCATATCGTGTCTGTGGCGGGTACAATCTTCAGCACGACTCCAGGTGCCACTTTGCGTCCCTTCAGGATTTCAGCAGCTATTCTCAGGTCCTCAAGCCTGCCGTTGGTACAGCTGCCGATGAAAGCCGAATCAATCTTCTTCCCTGAAACATCTTCCAATGCCACATCGTCGTGAGGATGTCCCGGCATAGCTACCATCAGCTTGAAAGTAGAAGCATCCAGGGAGAAAACCGCATCATATTTCGCATCCTCATCCGGGAGGATCATTTCAAAATGCTTTCCGGTGAGCGTGTTCAGTTCCTGAAGAATGGCCCTGTTTGGAGGGAATAAAAGAATGATGGCACCCATCTCAGTAGCCATCGAAGCAATAGTGATGCGTTCATCAAGGCTTAAGCTGTCCACTAAAGTGCCGTGCATTTCCACACTATATCCCAAGAGCTTATTGGCCCCGAAGTGACGCAGGAGATTAAGTGTAATATCCTTGGCGCTCAGTCCTTTTGGGCGTTCACCATCCAGAATGAGTTTAACTGATTGAGGAACCTTAAACCAGACCGAACCCCGGGCCCAGGTGGCTGCAATGTCCTGGTCTCCCATCCCCTGACCGAAGGCACCGATGGCCCCCATAATATTGGCGTGGCTGTCGGTAGAAACGAAGGTGCTCCCCGGCCATACCAACCCATTGTCGATGGCAAGGTGCGTCCCGATGCCGGCATCGATATCATAGACCCTGATGCCTTTCTCGCGGGCATACATCCTGCAGAAATGCTGATTGGCAGCATATTTCTGGTCTGAGCCGGTAGGATTGCAATCGAAGGTGAAGAAAGTGCGGGCAGGATCGTTCAGTTCCAGACCGTTGTCAAGCAGGTTTTTCACCACATTCGCACCGCCGAAATCCCTTGCCACCCTGGTGTCGATCAGTACATCAACGATCTCGCCCGGGTGTACCATTTCCTGTTTGCTGTGTGCAGCAATGATCTTTTCAATGAGATTCATAAGGCGGGTTTAAATGGTGAGTCTTTCTTTAAATGGTAAAAAAGTCATAAAGTCAGCGTGATGGACGACATAGGCTTCCGTGGATCGCTTGATCATATTCCCTTCCCCGGCGTGGGCTGCAATGATATGACAAACCTCAGGGGGGACGCCGCAGGCTTCGGCCAGGCTGACTCCGGAGAAGGGATGGCGCAGGTACTTCCCATAGGTTCCCTGCACTGCTTTTCCTTGGTCGTCAAGGACGTATTCCAGGAGTTTGCCCACATCTGCCAGGATGGCACCGGAAATGAGGATATCCATATTGACGGGAAGTTCATCTTTGAAAAAAGCATTCATCTTTTCCCCGGCATCCCGTGCAATATGCACCACGGCCCTCTTATGGTCCATAAAGCTCACCTTTAGATCGGGGCCACATAAGAGTGTGAAGGGAATGCTTCTCAGATCTTCGGGAGATAAGACGCTCTTTTCGAGCGCCATTTCCCAGGTACGGGCGGTTTTCTGCCGCAGGCCTTCGTCCCGGATCCAATCCAGTTCAGGCCACAATTGATAGACATCAGGATGTATATGCATCGCAAGTTTTATTAGAGTTTTTCAATAATGGCGTCGGCCATTTGCTGTGTACTGGCAGCCCCTTTTTGGATCACATCCGGACGGCCCGGCATTTTCATCATATCGTAGGTTTTTACCTTTCCCTCCTCAATCACGGAAGCGACTGCATCCCGGATCCGATCGGCCAGGGGTTTCTCATTGATAAAATCGAGCATCATACAGGCAGAGGCGATCATTGCGATGGGATTGACGATGGGGACATCATAATCCGCATACTTCGGGGCAGAACCGTGGGTAGGCTCAAATACGGCTACTTCTTCCCCCATATTGGCACTGCAGGCAAATCCCAGGCCGCCAATAAGGCCGGCAAAGCCGTCAGACACGATGTCGCCAAACATATTCCCGGCCACGATAACCCCGTAATCTTCCGGATTTTTGGTGAGCCACATCATCTGGGCGTCGATATTGGTATTCCAAAGCTCTATTTCAGGAAATTCGGACTTTTGGATTTCCTTGGCCATTTTGAACATCATTCCGCTGGTTTCCCTGATCACATTGGGTTTCTCACATACGGTGACGGATTTATAGCCGTACTTTTTCGCGTGATGAAATGCTGCCCTGAGAATCCGTCCTGTGGCTTTGCGTGTAAAAATCCGGGTGGAAATGCTCAGCTCTTCCTTGGGCACCTCTCCGAAATTCTTCTTGAACCTGGGATGGGTCAACAGTGCATCATACACCTGGACTGGAGGATCGCTCCATTCCACCCCTCCGTAAAGGCCTTCCGTATTCTGGCGGAATATGGCCACGTCAACCTCTGGCTCTTCAATGTCGCCATCTTTGCCCCGCCGGATGAAATTCAGCGGATTGCCTTTATATGTTTTGCAGGGACGAAGGCAAATGTCCAGGTTGAAATGCTGACGCAATCCCACAATAGGGGAGGAATATACTAATCCCTTATCCCTGAGCGTGGGATCCAGTTCGGCGGCTGCATCATCCTTGGGTTTTGAGGTGATCGCACCAAAGAGCCCGATCTTATGCTCCTCCAATAAATTTAGGGTACGCTCTGGCAAGGGATTGCCTTCATTGCACCAAAACTCCCAGCCTATATCACCCTCCACATAGTCGGCTTCAAAACCGGCTGCATCCAAAACGCGGATGGTTTCTTCCAAAACGGTTTTTCCAATGCCGTCTCCAGGCATCGCTACGATAGTCCTCTTTACCATAATGTGTGTTTTTTCCTTGTGGGATTAAGGTTCAAAAGTACAAATCTAGTCCAGACCCGTATAATAAATTGAAAGATAAGTAAGAGAATGCCGTGCCGGGTAATTGTTAATTTTGCATTGTGAATGAATCAGTCATACATACACTGGATTATATAGAGGATCCCATTTTTCGCCTTATATCTGTCAAGGCAAATGAGATGGGATTTCCTGTTTATGTGGTAGGTGGTTTTGTCAGAGATCAGCTGATGGGTCGGTTGTCGAAGGATATCGATTTTGTGTGTGTAGGTAGTGGGATTTCCCTTGCAGAGGAAGTGGCCAGGGCTTTAGCGGGTAGTCCTGAAGTACATATCTACCGGAACTTCGGGACGGCGCTCATCGTGCACGGGGATTTGAACCTTGAATTTGTGGGTGCCAGGAAAGAATCGTACCGGAGTGATTCCCGAAAACCCATTGTGGAAGATGCAAGCCTGGAGGAGGATCAGTTGCGGCGTGATTTCACTATTAATGCCTTAGCCATCAGCCTGAACGAACAGGATTACGGAAGGCTGCTGGATCCATTTGGCGGACTGGAGGATTTGGAGGCGAAATGCATCCGGACTCCCCTGGATCCGGACCGGACCTTCTCCGATGACCCCTTGCGGATGATGCGGGCCATCCGTTTTGCCTCCCAATTGGGCTTTAGCATTGAGGCTTTGGTTTATAAGGCGATAACAAGGAATGCCTCACGCCTGGAGATCATTTCAATGGAGAGGATTTCGGAAGAGTTGAACAAGATTATCCTCTCTGATCAGCCTTCCAGGGGATTTGAGATGCTGCTGCAAACAGGGCTCCTCGAGACGTTTTTTCCAGAAATGATTGCACTGAAAGGGGCAGAGTACAAAGAAGGTAAAGGGCATAAAGATAATTTCTACCACACCCTTGAAGTGCTTGACCGCTTATCTGCGCATTCTCGCGACCTGTGGTTACGTTGGGCGGCTATTCTTCACGATATTGGAAAGCCACCCACCAAACGCTTTGAGGAAGGTGTTGGCTGGACTTTTCACGGCCACGAGGTGAAAGGCAGCCGTATGGTGGGGGGTATTTTCAGAAGGCTTAAGCTGCCGATGGGTGAGCCAATGCGCTTTGTGAAAAAGATGGTCTCTCTGCATCTGCGACCCATAATCCTGAGTGAAGAACACGTCACAGATTCAGCCATTCGCAGGTTGCTTTTTGATGCAGGCGAGGACATAGATGCCCTGATGATGCTTTGTGAAGCAGATATTACTTCTAAGAATGAGGCCAAGGTGCGGAAATACCTTCGCAATTTTAAGCTCGTGCGCCAGAAGCTCATCGATATCGAAGAGAAAGACAGGATTCGAAACTGGCAACCCCCCATCAGCGGAGAAGAAATTATGCAGACCTTTGGCCTTTCGCCCTCAAGGGAAGTGGGCCTGATTAAGAATGCCATTCGAGAAGCCATTCTGGATGGAGTAATCCCCAATGAGTATGAAGCAGCCCGTCACTATATGCTTGAGAAAGCCAAAAGCCTTGGAATGCAGGCGGTAATGAAAAAACCTAAATCCGAATCGAAAACCACAAAATGATGATTTACAAATTCAGAATGCTCTCCGAAAGCAATGAGGAGTTTATCAGAGACTACGAAATCAGTGTTTCAGCTAGCTTCCGGGATTTCTATACACTTATCCACGAAACGGTGGATTTGCAGGGAAATGAGCTTTCTTCCTTTTTTGTTTGTGATAGCGAATGGAACCGGAGGACGGAAGTGACACTGATGGATATGGAAGACGGGGAAGAAGAGGTTTCTGAAAGCGTGCGTCTGGTGATGGACCAGGTCAAACTGGTGGATATGATGAATGAACCACGCCAAAGGATGATCTACGAATACGACTTCCTGAATCCCAAGACCTTCTACCTTGAGCTGAAGGATACCATCAAAGCGACTGAGGGGATAAATTACCCTGTTTGTACTTTCAGTGTTGGAGAAGCCATCGGAAAGGCTGCCACGGAACAGGAAGATGAACTTTTTGATGAGCTTGAAATCACGGAGCTGGATAAACTCCTGGATGATCTTGGAGGAGAAATACAGGGTGGGGATGAACCGGAAGATAATCTCTTCTGAGTTTGCCTGATCCTTTATCCAATCCACTCTTGCTGGCGGTCGCCGGACCTACAGCTTCCGGAAAAACCCAGCTTGCCGTTGCCCTGGCCCGGAAGCTGCATACCGAGGTTATCTCTTTTGACTCCCGGCAGTTTTATCAGGAAATGCGGATCGGTACCGCGGTGCCTTCTGAAGATGAGTTGGCCGGAGTAAAGCATCATTTTATTCAGCAGCTCTCCATTCACCAGGACTACTCTGTGGCAGACTACGCAGCAGATGCACAGAATACACTCAAGAATCTGTTCAAAAAATACCCAATTGTTGTGGCAGTAGGGGGGTCGGGTTTATACCTGAAAGCCCTCTCAGAGGGCCTGGACCGGATTCCGGAAGTGCCATTGGAAGTCAGAGAAAAACTTGACCAGCAACTATTGTCGGAAGGATTGAATCCTTTGCTGGCTCAGTTGAAGCGGCTTGATCCCCTTACGTATAAACGCATCGACCAGCATAATCCCAGGCGTGTTCTCAGGGCCCTTGAAGTTTGCCTTTATACCGGAAAGGCCTATTCGTCTTATATGAATGAAGGGAGAACGGCAGTCCCCTTTCAAACTGCCACCCTCGTTCTTTGCCCCAAACGGAATGACTTGTATACCCGCATAAATGAACGTACCCTTGAAATGATGCGCTCAGGATGGTTGGATGAGGCCAGACAACTTTATGCCTATCGTCATCTGAATGCACTCAATACGCTTGGGTATAAAGAGCTTTTTCTTCACCTTGAAGGGAAATGGGGTTTGGATCAGGCCATCGCTGAGATCCAGAAAAAAACCAGGTGGTATGCCAAAAGACAAACCACCTGGTTTAAGAAGCAGGTTCCTGAAGCGAGTCATTGGTTTGAGCAGGCTCCGGATCTGCTTCAGTTTGCAGAACAGATTATTCCTTTCCCCGGCGCTGAATGATCAAGGGCGTGCTCAGCACACTGCGTTCCCCTTTGATGTCTAGTTCCATTTTGCATACATAGGTGCCGGTAGAAAGCATACCGAGGTGGAAACCCATTTGATGGGACCCGGCTGCCACATCATTGTCCATCAGGTTTGAAACCTGCTCTCCAAGCATATTGTATATATTCAGACTTACCCTGGCTTGATCTATGAGCTGGAAGCGGATTTCTGCTCTATCTGATGCCGGGTTGGGGAATACACTTAGTCCGTTTTCAGCCGGGCCCGCTTCGATCGTTAGTCTGGGCATTACCAGGGCTTCCCCATACAGTACCTCTAGCTGTGGATTACTCAGGACTGTCTCATAGCCAAGGTGGAAGAAGATTTCTTCAGAGGAGGCCGGATCCGGTGCTTTCATATACAGCCTGATCAGGGTTTCTCCTGCTTCAAGATGCTTGCCATCCGGATTAAACCAGGCCAGGCGGATCGTTCCGCTTGATTCTCTCCAGAAGACCTGATGATCCGGCACTCCGGGAATAGAGATGTGCTCGAGGCTGAGAATATGATCGGGATACTCCAAGACCAGAGAAACCGAGCCCAGGTGGAGGCTTCGTTCGACCCTGACAGGCAGTTCGAATACCTGCTTGTGCCTGAGCTGCAGCGTACCTCTTTGGTTGAGGTAGGTGATTTGTGTCTGGTTCTTTGTGCCAGGGATATGCGATCCGTTCACATCTCCAAAGCACAGGCTGCGAACGCTGAGGTTGCTGTCTGAGCTGAGGTCAAGCAGCTGTACCCCGTGGAAGTACCAGTCGCCGGCGGCAAAAGTATCAATGGCGTCCACGAAGCGGCTGGCTACCAGCTGTGCATCGGTGGCATTGACCACTCCGCTGGCATTCACATCGGCAGCACCTTCTTCCACCAGACCCAGGCTACCCATACCGGCAAAGAATTTGGCAATGGCCAGGGCATCTACGGCATTTCCGCCGCCCCAGGGCAGATCGGTATACATTTTTAATGCATAGGTTCCCTCAATCAACTCGTTGAAAGCGAACAGCCCGGAGCCATCGGTGAAGCTGCTCTGCACCACGACATCCCCGGTATCTACCACATCAATTTTGACATTGGGGAGTGGTGTGCCGGCAGTATTCTGATAGGTGACCTGGCCTTGAAGGTTCCAGAATGAAAGTGGTGTTTCGTGCAGGGTTGTGATGGCTTCGCCCTGTGTTTTCATTGCTTCCGTATTGCCTACATTATCTGTGGCAAGGGTAAAGAATGAATACACCGACTCAGCCTCTCCGGTAAAGAATATTCCTGTATCCGCCGGGAAATCTCCGTAGTGGACAAAGCTGCTGCTGTCTTTGGAGTAGTAGAGCGCAAAACTGCCTACCCCTGAACCACCGGGATCATCCGAGGCACTAACCCTGATCCGGATGGTGGTGGAATCAGAATGGAAGCGCAGGCTGTCCACCCGACTTGTAGGTGCTACTGCGTCAATGGTATTGACCCAGGTATTGGTAGGGATCTCTTCATTGATATCAAACACAATGATGGCCTGCTGGGCTATGGTATCCCCGGTGACTGTAGTGGGTTTGGGGTTCATTGTGAAGTTCACGAATCCTTCTCCTCTTCGTGTGACGCTGTCGTTTACAGGGAGGTAACCCAGGGTGGCATCCAGGGGCTCCAGTCCGGTAGTTGGGTCGATGGAGTTGAATATCCAGAAAGCCTGTTGTTCGGCCACATTGATCCCGGCTGTCACGTCGACCATTACGCCCAGAGAGTCAGATACATCCAGGCGGTTGGTATAGAAGGCGGTGTTTTCAGGCACATCGAAAACGAAGTCTCCGAATCCGAAATCCCCCAGGCGGAAGCTGAACATTTGGGCATTAGAGTGGAAGGGCATAGTGACAACCACTTTCAGGGCTGCGGCGGTAGCGAACTCCGGATCGTTTTCGTAGCGGATCATAAACTCCATATTATCTCCTCTGGCAATGAAATGTTCGGGGCCATAACCCAGAGGGCCGGTAATGTCGTTGGGGTCGATGGAGCGGATAATGGGAATTTCCCATTCAGGTTCATCAGGGTCGTCGCAATCGCGCAGGAATATTTGCAGGAGAGTACTGGTATCCCCAGTACATCCTCCGCTGGTGGTAGCTGTGACGGAATAGCTGCCTCCGGCGGTCACCTCAATGGATTGAGTTGTTTCTCCTGTACTCCAACGATAGGTGCATCCGAAGCAGGGTGATGCAGAGGCGGAGAGTGTTATGGGGGGGATGGGGTCTCCTTCACAGAAGGTTCGCACGCCTCCTCCTCCGATCACGACTTTGGGCCCCCATTCCTCAATTTCCACCGTGGTGTCTTTAATACACAAGGTATGTGTGTCCATAACCGTAACCGTGTATTCTCCCGCAGGAAGACCTGTCACTTCATTGGTTGTATCCCCGGTGGGGTCCCAGATGATTTCGGGAGTACCATTGATTCTGGACAGGAAAACATAGACTTCGCCGTCGGACTCACCACAGGCACTGGGTGAGATAGCCCCTGCCAACATCAGAAAGTTCACATCCTCTTCCACCTCAAGGGTGGTGTCGATGCTGCAACCGGTCGAAGTGTCCGTGACTGTAACAGAATAGGTGCCAATATCGAGGCTGTCGATTTGGTTTGTGGTGTCTCCGTTACTCCAGAGGTACTCTGGTGTTCCTGTCACTCCTTTTACACTAACCTCTGCTTTTCCGGTGGGTTCGGCACAGGCGGCGGGTTCCGTTTTGGCTTCCTCAAACATCAGGCCTGCATCCCCGACACCAACCGCATACCAGGCATTGATCACCTGCTGCACTTCATTATTGCAGGGATCAACGGCCTTACTTGTAGCATACAGTTCCTTGGCTGCCTGAATGGTGGTCGTTCGCATATCGGCCCAGGTAGGGGCAGATCCAAGATGGTACTGCATAGCACGGTAGGTGATCATCGTGGCCTTGGTGAGGCCAATTCCGGAAACATTGAATTTTTTGCCTTTATCGTTTGTGCCTGACTTTCCGTTCACAAGTAAATAAAACCAATGTGATCCTATGGTATTGTTGTGATGCACTCCCCCACGGTCCCAGGTACTCCCGCTCCAGGCCGGATAGAGCACATAATCGAAATATCCCAGATTCCACTTCCAGTTGTAGTTACCTAAAGCGTTCAGCGCCGGCCTATTGGTGTCTTGCAAATACGTAGTCGGTTGAGGAGGAACGACTGATTTAGGCGCCGCCAGAGATCTTCCATAACCCGGAGGGGCAGTATGGTTATCCTCGGCGTGAAGCCAATTGGCATTGAAGGGCCTTGCATAAAACTCAACCAGGGTTCCCCAGATGTCGGCGAAGGCTTCATCAATCTGTCCGGGTTCATTGGTATAGGATGGGATTCCGGTTCCTCCGGCTACAGCATACTGCACTACACCGTGACCAAATTCGTGACCCACAACATCCAGAGTGGTATATGGGTCTATGTTGTTGGCAGGATTACCCATCCCGTATGCAAAAAAGTCAATCTTCGTTCCGCCACCTGTTGTACTGTGCGAATAAAAAGCGTTGCTCCAGGTTGGGTTGTCCCATTTCGTATAGATATTGATTGCGCCATCATTCCCATCAAAGCTGTTCCAGGCAAAAGTTGTTTTGAAGTAATCGTAACACATTGCCCCGGCCCAGTGTCCGTCGTAGGCCTGCCGGACAGAGCGGGTGGTGTCGTTCCAAACATTGTCATCATCTACAAAATCTACCGAGTTTGCCCTGCTCGTTCCGTATAGTCCATCATAGGTGCGAACCCCATCTCCCCGGGTCTGATCGTGAAGGATATACTTATTGGCACCGTGGGGAGAGCTGGCATCGGTTTTCGTTGTTTTAATGTTCCGAAGGCCGGAATACATCGTGTTGGCAATCCCGTCGGCATTGGTGTTTTTGATGGCACTTACTTTATTTATTACATTACCATTCAGGGCATCCACGTAAACATTCCACGCACCGAAAGGATCAATGGTGTTGATGTGGAAGTGAAATGCCAGGCGGTAGGATGATTTATCCATTGTGCTGAATGGATAGACATAGACAAGTTCGGCAGAGGGATAGAAGGTTTCATTGCTGTCTCCAAGGAAATTTTTCAGCCATTGTTCTTCTGCAGGATCTTCCCAGGTATATTTATTTGCTCCCACAGAAGACAGCGCAATTTGCAGGGCAGCAGCTTCACTGAGCGAAGGAGAGCTGGGCAGTTTTAGCCCGGCAGCAATCCTTCCATTTCCCTTGATCAGGCTGCCATCCTCTTCGTGGGTGATATATTCGCTGCTCAGGACTTTGATCCCTTTGTAATAGTGATTGTATGTAGTATGGGTCATTCCCAGGTCGCATACCTCAACGGCCTTCTCCACCATCTGGTCATCATTGCTCAGATTGAAAGCGGATTTATGGGTCGTGAATAGGTCTGACGCTGCCAGTTTAAGATCCTTTCTGTAAAACAGGTAACCCGACTCGCCTTCGGACTCGATCAGGTTCTGCAATTGCGGGTTCATTACAATGCCATCTCCATTTCGATCCGTTTCTGCGACATTGCTTCGGTTGCGCTGGCCGTAGCCGGAGAAAGTAATCAGGAGCAGCAGAAGGGTCAGCGAGAGTGTGATATGCCTGAAATCAGCTGCTTTTCTTGTAGGGATTGTTCCCTTGTTTGTATCCTGAGTTTTCATAGTGGTCATTTTTTTTATCTTATACATTTTACCCTGGATGGCTTCTTTCACTGTCTAACCCTGATTAGTTTGAAATGCAGTGTGTGGGTAGATTTAGTATAGATATGTACAGTCCAGAAAGAACCGGGCCTGAGGATACCCGGGGGGCCATCCGGATCAGTGAATTCTATCTGGATATCCCTGATGTTGTATTGAAGATCGCTCATATCCAGCCCGATAGGAGCTCCCTCCAGGCTGATTAATGCTGCTTTTGGATCAATGATGTCGTTATTGCCCGCATTGGCATATTGGATCGACATTGTCAGGAAGCGGTTTGGCCTAACACTGGGTGGATGCTGAATGTTGATCAGCAGGTTTTCACCGCTGCCGGGCACAATCTCAAAACCATCAGGGACGATGACGGTGTCAATGCCCGGTTTGATCAGATGGATGTCGAAAATACCCGGTGCAGCAGGGGTTCGCCCATAATCTCCTTCATAATCGTCCTTATCCAGTACCAAAATGGCATAAGCCTTGGAAGGATCTACATATTGAACATCCAGGGCAGGGATGGAAAATCTGGATCCGCTTGGATCTACCAGTCTCAACTCCATTCCAGGCGTAAATTTAGATCCATCCAGCTGCATTGTCACTGTGCCCAGGTTTCCCCCTTGCTGCGGATCATAATGCCGGATCTCAAAATTCAGCTTGCGGGCATACAGTTCGATCTCCTGCTCATTGGCAAGTCCGCTGATTCCGGTAATGGTAAGATAATGTTTGCCGGGGAACACCTCCGGGATTACCAGTTCCTGGTTGCCCCGGAAGAAATTGGCGTGACGGCGATCCCAGTCAATTTTGCTGGGAACCCGGTCACGGGCATAAAACATCTCATTGTTCCCGGTGATGCTGTCGCCTTTGAGCTCAATCAGAATGGTTTCCCCGATCAGACTATCCGGAATATCAATGCGCCAGTGCTTGTATTCCAGATTCTGTATCGTATCCTGAACGTGAACATTGAGGGGAAGAATGGGCAGACTCAGGCTATGTGGGCCGGAAACAAAGAGATTGTTGGTATCATTTGTTTCGAAGATATTATTCTTGATGTCTGCCACACCTATCAGGTAATAGTCTCCGTCGGCCACTGCTGGAACAATGCTGTTGATTTGCTTATCAAGCGTATCACCTGGAAGGATATGAATCGGCATAAGCTGGCTTTCAAAGAGCAGGTCGTGGTTATCCAGGTTATTATCTATAGAAATGTAGAAACCATCTGTACTGCTTCCTTTGGCCTGGTTGGGGCCGATGTTCTGCAATGTCCAGGTGATTGGCATTGACTCTCCCGTAATCAGGGTATCCTGCGTTTCAATCCGGGTGATGATCAAATCGGAAGGGGGGGGGATGCTGGCTGCCGTAAAGACGAAGTCGGTATTGTTGTCTTCGGCATTGTATTCCGGCACCATCTGGGTGTGGTCTGTGCTGGCAATCAAAATGTAGTTCATCGTCTGTGCGAAATTGGTCGACACCTCCAGTGTATCCGTGTAGGAATCACCCGGACCCAGATCCAGGAGGCGTTGACGGTTGCCTACATTCAGGTCGCCCTGATTGATCTCGAAGTCGGTGGATAAATAGAACTTATCCCACCACGGGCCAGAAGCTGCACCCAGTCCCTGGTTGGTTACCGTCCAGATGATCTGATAAGCCTGTCCGGAGAAAATTTGAGGCGGTACCTCAAGATGACTGACAACAAGGTCGGGGGAGGGCAACTCGGTAATGTGAATCGATCTGGGTATGCCCTGGGCGTCTCTTCCCAGCAGCACATTGTTGTTGCGTTGATAATCAGCCGTTATGTGTGTATGATCGACGACAATAAAAATATAGTAGTTTCCACTCATTCCATAGGGGATCATCCCGGAAGTGCTTTTACTGTATGTGGATCCGGGCAAAACCGGTCCGGAGATATTCTCTTGCTTGAGCAGAATGTCTGATGCCGGGTCGAAAAGGGTGTCTGTGGAAAGATATATCCCATCCATCCAGTTTTTGGCGACGGTCTTCACTATGCCCACATTGGCTGCCAGCCATTGGAAATGAACAGACTGTAAAGAGGAAAAGCTGTCTCCTGCCCAGCCCAGGTTCTGTGCTTCCATATCCAGGGGATAGCCCTGCACATAGAATGGTTTTCCCAGAAAGTTGTTGGCCTCTCCCGTAAACTCGTATATCTGATCATTGTCATCGGTCTTACCGATGATGTAATACGTGCCCGGGGACAGGTTTGTGGGTAGCTGTGCCCCTCCGGACCACAGATAGGACGAATCGGGAAGAAGGGGAGTGTTTCGTGCCGAAGTGAGGAGGGAGGTGGGTTTACCCACACCCGGATTGGCGTGTGTGCCAAGCAGAATGCGATCCAGCCAGCTGCTGCCCAGGGCGGCCCCTGAACCGTTATTGCGCACCCTCATTCCGACATCGATAAACGTCCCTGCCCAGGCGGTATCCGGGAGGATAATGGAGTCGGGAACCAGATCGGCATACGGACTGAGTTGGATGAAAATGGGATCGGGACTTCGGGTGATGTTATTCCCATCTCTCCCACCTTCCGGTATCTGATTGTGATAATCCGTGTGGATATAGAGGTAGAAATTGCCCGAGATTCCGTTGGGGAGGGTCACATTTTCAGTGATATGGATGGAGTCGCCACCGGCAATCGGGCTGCTGTATGTAAAGGTGGACAGAAGGGTCCGGTTTGTGGTGGAGTAAACCGGTGATGAACTCAGGTAGACCCTGTCGCTCCAGGTACCGTTGACATTCCCGTTGCCTGTATTCTTGTCGTACCAGCTTATATTGACGGGTTGTCCGCTATTGCCCGTATCCGGGCTTTGGATGCCGCTTACCTGAAGATCGGGGCGTGTAACCGCAATCATTGCGGGAGTGCTGCTCACATTATTGCTTTCCAATCCATTTTCAAAGATGTCGTTGGAGGCATCACTCACCACGTGCAGAAAGAAATTCCCTTCTACCAGATTGTAGGGCAGGCTGATGCTGTCTGAGGCTCCGATGGCATTACCGGCCGGAATGTCAGATGTTTGTTTCTTGCTTTTCAGTTGGGTGGAAAAGCCTGGCTGATAGAGGGGGGTTGGGGAAAGGTAAACCTTTTCGTACCAACTCCTGCCCAGCAGGTCGCCGGGTCCCAGGTTTTCTATTTGCCAGCTCAAAATGAATTTTTCTCCATCGGTGTTCGTTGAGGGTGCACTCAGGGATGCAGGCTGAAGGTCTGGCGAAATAATTTCGGTGAAATTCAGGGCCGCCCTGAAATTGTTGGTGTCTGCAGTGAACTCGAATTCGTCTCCTTTGTAATTGGTATGGACGAAGAAATAATATGGACCATTATAATCTGCTGGGATAGTAACATTCATTTGTTCCGAATAGAAGGCGCCAGGATTCAATGAAGAAACCGTCACCTTTTTCTGCCCCAGATAGAGTAAACCGGGATCTTCAAAAGAGGTGGAAGGAGAAAGGTATACTGCGTCCCACCAGGTTTTTTTAACAGGGCCTGTGGCCCCCAGGTTGGCTACACTCCATTTGATGTTGACTGATTCCCGGTTTGAAGCGGAATCAGGGGCGGTGACAGCGCTGACCACCAGATCGGGAGGTGGGGTGAGAATGACATTGATTGCGGCACTTACATTGGTATTGTTTTCATCAAAGGCGTGTTCATAGAGTGCATTGTTGGCATCTGTATGGACAATTACATAAAAGTCCCCCTGGATGTAATGCGGTATTGCAAAAACTTTCATTGCATTATAGCTGCTATCGGGATTAAGCAGCCCACCCGGGTTGCTCACTGTGGTGGACAGATAACCGAGATAATCATCCGCGGGATCCAGAATACTGTCTGTGGAAAGATATACCTTATCAATCCAGGTAGCCAGTCCGGTGGAGGCATCGCCGTGGTTCTCCACCGTCCAGTTCACCGTAATGTTTTGCCCTGAGAAGGTGCTGATCGGTGCCGCCACACTGTTGACTTGCAAATCTGGCAAGGGGGGGACAGGGAAGGTGATTTCCTTGTAGAAGAAGTTGTCGTACCAGGGCGGATTATCATTGGGCTCTTTGACCAGATTCACCCCTGCCCCGTAGTGGGAAAATGCGGTAAGGTAGGGCGGAGGATTGTATGGGTTGGGAAAGACGGCATTGGGATCAAAGCTGAGAATGGCATCCATTACGTCTGTGAGCGCAAAGATGAAGTAGGTTCCGATATAGTTCTTGGGAAGAGGGATGGTTTTGGTTTGCGTATAACTCTGTCCGGGGGCCAGTGCAGTAGGATTGGTGTAGGTTCCCAGAAGAACATCTTCGGGCTCACCGATCCGCAAATCAATATCAGGACTGATCCAAATCCTGTCATACCAGACAGGGGTGGTGGTGGGCCCGTTACCATCGTTCCGGACGGTCCAGGTAACCTGGATGGCCTGGCCGCTCTTCGATAAGGAATGATCCATACTTACTACGTGCAACTCCGGGAGTGCCAGCACGGTGAAGGTTTGCACTGGTCCGGTGCTGTCGAAGCAATTGTTTCGGGCCCTGACTTTCCAGAAATAACGGGTCTCATAGGAAAGGTTCGCTACGCTGGTACTGATCTGGCTGAGGTCTGCTTTAGTCGGGTTGGCAGGAACCGGATCTCCTTCTTTCCACAGGTACAGATCATACAGACTGGCATTGCCTGCCGGGAACCAGCTGAAATTGACGTTTCGATCCAGGCCTTCGGTGCTGTCGGCAGGAATCATTCCGCTCACCGACTGCACCGGCTGGTCTGTGAAGAAATCCACAAAAATGGAAGCGGTATCGCTTTGTACACCTTCGTGTACCGCTACAAAATATGTAGTCGGCACGCTCGGGTTGATACTTACGCCGGGTGTAGTCGCAGCAAATCCGGGAGGATTGGAGAACCACTCATAGACCGGGCTTCCGAATCCGCCGCTCACCTGTGCATTCAGTGTGGCGGTGCTGCCGGTACAGATGTGCATCACCGGATCTGTCAGGGAAACCTGCAAGGCTGGAACCACCAGACCGTGATCATAATCCACCGGACTGATCACGATGCCCTCGCTGTCGGCTGTCTCGCAGTACTGATTAAAGGTCAGCGTGGTGCTGCCACTTTTATGCTGGAAATACAGATCAAGCAGTTTTACACTGCCTGAAGTCATCCCGGCCGTATCAAACCAGATAATCCCAACAAGACCTCCTGCAGCATTGACAAGGTTATAGCCATTGTCGAAGGAGGGATGCCAATTGCCAGCACCCAGGTAGCTAAGTCCGGAGGTAGCGAAGTTGATAAAGAGGGAAATGGCGCCTACATCATCAAGATTATGCGCATAAACGCCCATTGTTATATTGCTGCCGGGATTGGCTACTACCGTATCCAGGGAGAAACGCAGGTTTTGCGCCTGGATATGGGCAGCTGAAAATGCGATGGCCAGGATTAAAAGGGCAACGCGGGCAGTGACTTTCCTTTTCATATCAAAAAAGCTTGAAATTCTTGTTTTCATTTTCTGTCCCTCCTCATTAGCGTGAAATGATCATCTTAAAGGAAGCCGAATAGGGGGCGTCTCCTTCTATGCTGAGGCGATAGAAGTACACTCCCGGTGCAAGGTGGTTCCCGTTCAGCGTATACAGATGATTTCCAGCTGCCGCCATTCCTTCGAAAAGGGTCTCCAACTGCCGACCGAGCACATCGTGCAGGCTTAACTGTATATACGCCTCCTCAGGCAGATAATAAGGAATATGTGTCCTTTCGGAGAAGGGATCCGGATAGTTCCGGCCCAGGGCAGGTCCCGATCCGTCTGTGGTCACAGCCTGAGTGAAGATTTCAACATTCTTCATCACCATCCCGTCCGGATCTGCAAATTCACTTCCGCTTCCAAGGGTTAGATATTGTGAATTGCCAATATCTGACTTCAGCTTGCAATGCAGGATAAACAATGGCTCGGTTTCAGGGACGAAACGGCCAAGGGGCTGCTGCCAGGCAATGCGTAACTTCTGTCCGTGACTGTGGTAGATCAGATTCTCCAATGTTGAGCTGATTCCGCTCACCTCTGAAATGCCTGCCGGTAAAACAAGCTCCAGGGAGATGGCACCCAGTTCTCCGCCTTCTCTCAGGAATACAGGAATTTCAGCCACATAATCCTTTGCAATGATCGGGGCAGGGGTGTAGGACAAGCGGACATAATCCTGAGCCGCCTTGTTGGGCACATTGGAGGCATCCACATCCCCTGTATTGATCAGGTCAATGTTCAGCACCCTGTCATTGGTGAAGGTTTGCGGAACGAAAGACTGTACCACCCAGTCGCCGGCAGCAAAGCTGTCTACCTTGCCCACAAAACGGCGCATTACCAGGAGTGCATCGGTGGCATTGACGCTGCTGCTCAGGTTCACATCCGCGGCATCCAGTTTGAGCCCTGTCAGGTTGGTATAGAAAGTAGCGTGGCGGGCGATGACGAGTGCATCGGTGGCATTGGCGCCGTACCAGGGAGCATCCGTTGATGCCTGAATTTGGTAGGTGCCTTCCTTCAGCCGAAGCGCATACATCCCTCCCTGTCCTGAGAGGGTGCTGTCGGTGGTGCCGAGCGAAGGAGAATAGGCGGTGACAAGTACATCAGAAACTCCTGTTTGCATATCATTGACATACCTGACCTGTCCGCTGAGTAAATGCACAGGAATCACTTCGATCCATACCTGGTCGCTGGCTATACACCCGTTCTGGCCTGTCGCTTCCAGCGTAAACCAGGTCTTGACCAATGGATAAGCCGCGGTTTGCAGACTATCCGGATCTTCAACCAGGTTTACCGGGCTCCAGGAATAGGTGTATGGAGCTACTCCCCCGCTCACATTTCCAAACAGTTGGGCCGTGTCGAGCCTCAGTATGGTATCATTCAGGCCTGCGTCAACAAGGGGGCTGGGCAGGATACCCAGATTCAGCTGGTCGCTGTCTGTGCAACCCCATCCATTGTCAACGGTAAAGGTGTACACTCCTGCCATACTGCTTTCCAGAGAGGGAAGGATGATAAAAGGATAGGAGGACTGATAGGCATTCGGACCAGTCCAGGAATAACGCGTTTTGTCCGATTGACCAATGATGCGCAGGTTTGCACGGAAACTGGTGCCGCTGCCCCCTGTGAGATCACAGCCGGGGGCACAGTTGTCGCAGTAATTGCTCCAAACTGATCCACTCACCTGGGTATACACCATAGATGAATTGGAAGACCAGCTGTTGTTATTGAAGCACACCTCCACAACCAGGTTGTTTTGACCACTCCAGTAGAATGGCTGTTGCAGTTGGAACATATTCCATCCGCTGACAGGCTGATAAATGTTGGTGTCATAGGCAGATTGCAAGCCTGAGACGAAGCCGCTCAGGCTGCCTGCGGGGCTTTCTCCGATATGGATGGAAAAGCCTTGCATAGCAGGAGATCCCGGACTCATAACCTGGAATCCGATCTGGTATATCGGGCCTGCCTCATAGCCCAGGGCATAGAGCTCATCCCTGGTGTACATAAGCTGTGTTTTCCCGTCCATATAATAGGTCTTGAATGGCACAGCCAGGGTGCTGGCAGTGGACTGTGTACCTGTTCCCACCACAATATCCACGGGGGTAGCCGGAATGAGTCCGCTGGCAGTACCTTCCAGGGTAACGGGATAGAATTCGCAAATGCTGGTGTCGCTACCGGCAATAGCCACAGGATAGTCATAGAAGCTGGCATTGATCTCATCCGTAGAAATGCATCCGAAGGGATCGCTCACTGTAACGCTGTAGGTTCCGGTATTGCTCACGCTTACTATCCTTGTGGTTGCTCCGGTATTCCAGAGGTAGGAGTTGAAGCCCGGGCCTGCATCCAGGTTCAGGCTCAGTCCGATACAACTGCCGGTATCCGGCCCCAGATCCACAAAGTCCAGGACATTAGGTATATGCATAACAATATCGATGATATGCAAAGGATTGAGCGGGTCATTGGTGGTGATGTTGAGTTGGCTGGTATAAGTGCCGGGGGCTATACCTGTTTTGTCAAACCAAAAAACAAGGGCTTCCTGGTTTTGCGGACCGATGATCAAAGGTTGCTGAACAAAGCCACCCCAGCCGACATTGCTGCTGAGGGTATAGCTGAGTGTTAGCGCGACATCGCCCTGGTTCTGAATCAGGATGCTGGCGGTGTCGGTATAGGTACAAGCCGGTGCACCGCTCAGGCTGTCCCCGCTGAAGATGGCTACAGGACGGTTGGTGGCCAGTCCTTGCAGACAAAGGGTGTCTGAGCCCAGATTACTTGTGATATAAAGGCTTTCGTTGTAATTGCCGGTAGTAGCGGGTTGGAAAACGACATCCAGATCGTAGGAGAAACCGGGTTTTATGGTGAAACTGTTTGCCTGCGGAACGAAACTGCCACTGCTGGTTGATACAGTAGTGATCACCAAATCATCACAGCCCGGATTGCTGATCATCAAGGTGCTTGTGCTTTGCGCAAACTGCATTGTGGGTGGGAAGTTGAGACATTGCACGTTAAAGGCGATCTCTGCTTCACCTGTTACGCTCAGGGTGCAGGGTAGGCTGACCATCGGATTCAGGGGGTCATCCGTTTCAATCAGCAGCGTACTATAATGTGTTCCTGTGGAGAGTCCTGCAGAGTAGAATGTTACATTAATTGTAGCAGAATCCAGGGCCGGAACACTGCCTGAAGCAGGGCTGGCAAGAACCCAGTTGAATGGTTTGTCGGATAATGCCCAGGCAGGCCCGTAAATATTGCCATTGTACCCGCTGCTGCTTTGATCATAAACAAGGTTTCCACTGCCTTCATCCAGGGGCCAATAGCCGGCCAGTCCGCTTTCATTCCCTGCAAGTCCGGAGAACATTTTGGAAGTAATTTGCGTGACACTTCTTGCGGTATTCCATACCCTTACCTCGTCTATATATCCGTGGAAATTATTGCCCCAGCAACAATACTCCCCACCGATTCTTACGCCTCCGTTTGTGCCGATATAATAGGGACTGACATTCTGGGTGGCCTCCAGTTGTCCGTTGATGTAGAGCCGGGCCTGAGTGCCATTGTTCACCAGGGCGAGGTGGTACCAATAGCCTGATTCAGCCACCACTCCGGATTTTGCGGTATAGCTGCATAGTGCACTCTGGGGTTTGATCATCATTGCAAATTCTCCGTCCTGGACCGTGATGGCCCAGTCGGCGCAATTATATACCCCTCCGAGGATGGTTCTGCGACCGCTCATCAGGCTGGCCGGATTCACCCAGGCCTCCAGGGTCCAGATGCCGCCGGCATTCCAACTGCCCAGGTTGATGTAATCATCATATCCATCGAAGAACAAGGCGTGGTCGGTGGACTGCTGTGAGGGTACGGTCCAATTCAGGCTTGCATTGCCATTGTTGGTAATGCTTACTGTTTCTGTGATGGAGTTATTACATCCAATGATGGAAGCAGACAAGGAGGCAGGATTGATGCCTAATTCAGGAGCACTTTGTGCTTCAGCCATAATACAGATACTCAGTGTGCCAATATTGGTGGTCAGAATCAGGGTATCTATATGCAGTCCGGTGCTTACCGGCTGAAAGAGGAGGTTAACGCTGCCTTGACTTCCCGGGGACAGGGTGCTGGTGGAAAGGGTAGAAGAGAAGGCGGGATCGCTGTTCTGGATATGGGTAATCTCCAGTATATCACATCCTGCATTCTGTATTCCGAAGGAACCGCTCAGGCTGGAACCTACCATTACTGCCCCGATGTCCACACAGGAATCAGGTAGGATCGCAATGGCATATCCATTCAGATTCAGCGTGCACAATACGGAATCGCCAGGACTGCCCGGGACATTGGTCCTGATGACCAGGTTTGAAGTGTAGTTTCCGCTGATCAGACCGGCCGGATCAAATGTGACCATCACAGTGGAGGTGTCTCCTGTGCTGACTGTATCTGCCATCGGAGCAATACGCAGCCAGGAAGGGATGCCGCCGCGAGTGGCTTCCTCAACAAAACGCGAAAGGATCAGAGCCGCATCCTGCTGGTAGGTGAAGAAATCATAGCCCATATAACAAACCCTGCCATTGCCAATGTTGCGATAGGCAATGACATCGCTGTTTCCGGAACTGCCCAGCCTGACCAGGTCAGGGTTGGTCAGATTATGCAGGAAAACATAGCTCACCATAGGGATTTGTGAAGGCAAAGACTGGGTGTAGGGATCGTTGGTATTGAGAAATACACTGCCGGAAGTATAATAGCTTGAATAGGCTCCACTCAATAATCCGGTGGCATACATATTCTGGCTGTAACTGCCGTCGTAGGTACCTGTGAAGATCACGGTACCGCCTTGACTGACAAAGTCCTGCAGAACAGGGGCAAAGTTGGCAAACACACTTTGTGCATTTGAGGAGAATCGAACAAACAAGAGCACATCTTTTCCCTGCAACTGATTGGACAGCACAGAGGCGGAGGTAGTATTGCTGTATTCTATTTCGTATTCTGTAAAGTACTGGCTGACTGCATTAAGCACATTGCTGGTGAGGTTGGTGCTCGCATAGTTGTAAGCCAGGATCTGGACACTGTCCGTTGCATCCCCGGCGATACTGAAGACGAGGTCTTCCACACCACTGTTCGAAATGTACAACGGCAGAGACAAGGTGTCAAAACAATCGCTCAGGTTGGCCGTCAAAGAAACAGGACTGTATTCCAATACGGGTGGGGCAGCTCCTGTGCCATCCAGACAAATCTGGAAGTTGCCCAGGTTTGTCTGCAGTTCCAGGTTATCGCTGTAGTTTCCAACAGCCAGGGGCTGGAACTGAATGATCACTTCTGCGCTTCCTCCGGGATAGATGAAGGAGGGGATCCCGCTGGCTGTAAAATCGCTGCTCGACATTATGTAATTCAGTATATGCAGCGTATCGCAGCCGGTATTGTAGAGGCTCAGTGTGTCATTCTTTTGATTCCCAACGAGTACAGTATTAAAGTACAGGCAGCTGTCTGAAGTGGCGAATGCGGCAGGTCCTGCCACGCTAAGGGTGCAGGGAACCTCAAGCAGTGGTGTATAGGGATCATTGGAGGTGATTTGTAAAAGACTGAAGTAGTCTTTGGAAACCAAACCCCTTGAGCTGAATTGGACGAAAACCAGGGAGGAATCCCCGCTCACAACGGTGTCGTTGGTTCCCTGAAGGCTGAGCCAGGGGGCAGATAGGATACGCACGTTAACCCTGTGGTAATTGCCAAGGCCACTGAAGGGATCCACGGAACTGGTGTTTTGAATGCCCACTACGATGTTGCCATCGCCGATCCATCCGGCAAAGGTGCTGGCATCAAAGGCATACTCCACCACGATGTCGGTATTGTTGGGTAGATTGTCATCGGGAATAATGCCCATATTCTGACCATCAATATAGAGGCTGGCATATTCTGATGTCTGGTCGAAATCGCCATTGAGGGTGACGGTAATGAACAGAGAATCGGTGTTGGATGGAATGCCTGTGAATGTGTGCTGGGTGAGTGCTGCATTGACATTGAACCCGATCTGGCTCGTTTCGTCGTAGAACACGGTATTCCCGCCTGATACCTCGTATATCAGGTCACCCATTCCCGTATTGTAAATCCATAAAGGAAGGTTTACAGAGTCATCGCAGGAAGGTATGGTAGCAGCGAGAGATATGGGAAGGGTAGAGATGATGGGTGCCGGCACGCCAACACCATCAAGATTTATGGTGTAGAGTCCGAGATTGCTCTGAATATTCAGCTGGGCGTTCACAGGTCCATTGAGCGTTGGAGTGAAGTCCACAAATAGATCCAGGCTATCCCCCGGGGCAATCGCAAACTGATCCAGCGCCGGTTGGAAATCGCTTGCCAGGGTAGTCCAGACGCTATCAGCAATCAGGTCTCCGCAGCCGGTATTCCATATCCGTAAGGGCAGACTGGCAGCAGTGCCCTGCATTGTATTCCCGTAACTGAGACTGCCGGGTGCATAGGCAATGGCTGCAGAGCCATCGATGGTGAGCACCAGGGGTACTTTATAGGTGGGTTCATCCGGATCGTTGGAAGCAAACTCAATGGTGGCGACATAGGTGCCATTGTACAATCCGTCTGAATAAATGTTTGCCGTAATGCTTTGTGTGCCGGATGGACTGAGGGTGCCTGCAAGCGGACTCAGCGACAACCAGGCCGGAGAGGGGTTGATGACGCGGATGAACTCCCTGGCGATTTCCAGAGTGATGGAGTCATTGATATAATGCCCACTCAGGCCGGCATACAGCAAGTAGTATATACGGGTGTTTTCTATCAGGTCAAATACCCTGTGTTGTCCGTCATTGGTGTTGGTGGCAAAGGTCTGGCTATGACCGGTTTTTTTCTCCGTGATGAAAACCTGATTGATGGAAGGATCGCCGGCATTGTAAACCCTCTTAATAAAGATGGTGTAAGTGATGCCGTTGATTGTTGTTTCGAGGATGGACCCATCGGCATTACCACTTCCATCGGCTCCCAGATTTCCGTTTATTTCGATGTAGCTGACCGAATCCAGATCGGCGGCCATTAGCCAAAGTCCGTCCACTTTGCGCGTCGCATAACGCCCATTGCTTCCAAAAGCGACACTATTGACAACCAGATTATCTGAATAGAAAATATTGCTTTGGAAGTTTGTACTGATGTAGTTCCCATTGTCATACATATCCAGGCCTCCATCCGGAATGTAATTTCCGGTGACGCCATCGCTGAATGAATAGCGGTTGGGAATCAGGGTGGTAATTTGAGTAAACGCTGTATTGAAGCGGCTGAGGACTGTATCCAGGCTCACTGTACCTGTGGAACTGCTGATGTCAAAGAAGAGATCGGCCGTCCCGCTGTTGTTCACTAACAGGCTGGCAGTAGCACTGTCGTTGCAATTGGTAATCGTAACAAACAAGGTATCGGGGCTGACCGAAATATCCGGAGCGGGCAGTCCAACCCCCCTTATGAACAAGGCTACAGCCTGGTCGTTATTCTGAATATTCAGCAGGCCGGTCAGCTCACCGGTGCTCACCGGTGCGAAGCTTACTACAGCCGTGGCTGAATCGCCCGGTAGCAGGCTCAAGCTGTCGGGGATTACTGTGAAGTGCTGGGAAGTTGCACTCAGGCTGCTCACCACCAGGGTACTGCATCCGGTGTTTCTGATGAGGAAGGACTTCTCCTGCACGGCACCGATCATCAGGGAGTCAAAAAGCAAACTGTCTGCAGATACTTGAATTTCGGGAGCGCCAATCAACTCCAGGTGAGTGCTGATACTAAATAGGGGATTGACTGGGTCGTTGGAAGCAACCCAGACATTGCCTTCATAGATGCCAGAGGGCAATCCTGATGCCCTGAACCAGACATCAATGTTTACGGATGATCCGGGTGCAATGGATCCGGAATCAGCTGCAAAATCAGTCCCGCTCCTAATAATCAGCGCATAGTCCTCACACTGTCCATAAACAAGATTGTTGCAAGGCTCGGGCTGCGGGCTTCCTGAATAATCTGACATTATGCGTAGCCTGAGAGGTACATTGCTCACTGCGTCGTAGGGGATAGCAATGTTTCCGTTGTGATGGACGTACTGACCTACAGTGGCCATTTGGAGTTCATCATTTTCAAAGACCCCGTTATTGTTGAAATCAACCCATACCCTCACGTGCTCATTGTAGCTGGTGCCTGTGCGAACATAAATCGGATAACTTTCGCCGGCTTCTACTTCAGCACGCTGACTGGCAGAATAGTCCTGGTAACTCTCTGATCCATCCCCAGTGTTGTGGTCAATGCCGGCAAAAGTGACCTGATGAATACCCATTCCACAACAATACTGAGTAGTGATGGGTGTACAAAGCGGGCTGATTGCCTGGCCTCCTCCTCCCAAAACCTGGTACTCCAGGGTGGTATCTCCCAGGTTCTCTATGGTGAAGCTCGTCAACAGAGAGTCTTCACATCCCTGCAAGACGGCAAACAGGGTGTCGGGAGATAAGGAAATCTCCGGAGGCAGATAAGCACTGCCGGTGAGGCAAACCGTTGCATTGGGCATATTTGAGTAGACCGTGAGATCAGTATTGAAGCTGCCATTGCTTTGAGGCGAAAAGGTGATATACAGGGTCAGGGTGTCGCCGGGGAAAAGGCCGAAACTCCCGCTTGGAGTCACGCTGTATTCAGACATACCCGTGCCAAGGCTGTCAATATGCAATGTGTCGCATCCTGTATTGATCAGGTAAATGCTATCTGTGACACTGGTTAAAGCCATTACGTCGCCATAATGGATGCAATTGTCAGAGAATGCAATCTCCGGTAGGCCATTGACTGTCAGAACGCAGTGTGTGATAAGCTTGGGCATACCCGGATTATTAAAATGCATCGGGAATGAGGTGTGGTAGGTTCCATTCACCAATCCATCTGCAAAGAAAGTGACATCGATGGTAGTGCTGCTGCCTATGCCCAGGGATGCATTGACATCTTCTATTTCAAGCCAGGTAGCCGGCCCTTTGATCAAGACATCTACCTGGTGGAATTCTCCGCTATAGCCCCAGCCTACAGAAGAAGTGTTTTGCAAAGTGACGGTAAGATTACCATCTGCAAGCCAGGTGGCCACATCTGTTCCTGTAAAAACCAAGTCGGCAGTGATCAGGGTGTTGTCCGGGAGGTCTCCATCCTGGATCTGTCCGATAAACTGACCTTCGATGTACAGGCTGGTATACTCAAAGGAACTGCTGAAGTCTCCTTTGAAGCGCAAGGTAATCCGGAGCGTGTCTGCATTTAGCGGTAATCCGGTAAATGTATGTGTTGTGGTGGCCCCACTGGTATTCCAGGTTTTCCAACTCGAAGCGGAGAAGCCGGGTTGCTGGGCAGCTGCAGTATTGTAATCGAGGATAGAATCACCGATGTTTTCCAGCGTGAGGGGCAAGGTGATAGAATCTGTGCAGCTTTGGATGGTCGCGAACAGGGTGTCCGGGCTGAGAGAGGGTTCTCCCAATGGCGGTATATTGATTACAAAGGCAGTGGCTACAGACCTTTGGCTGAAACAACCCTCGCCTTCTCCCAGGGAGAGTTGCGGGTTCAGAAGCCCAAAGGATTGCCTGTTTGAACTGATTGGAAGATACCAGTCTGCAGAAGTGTTGTTGTCGCTCGTTGCGCGGCTCAATCCGGCATAGCCACCGGAAAGCGTACCTGACCAGTCGCTGGAACTTACGCCCGTTTGTTGTTCATTAAAAACATAGGAATAAGAAGCAAGCACATCCACGATATCACCCTGAGGGTTGCGAAGAATATAGCCTGTTGCGTTGTATGCACCCATCCAATGCGTATTGGACATCACATACAGATTATTTACAGGATCATCGAGGAAGGGAACAGAGCTGTAGTGGATCAGAATGAGCACTTCCCCCGGGGCGAGCACCACATTGGCAGGGATTTGATAGGTGAGATTGACATAACCCACCATTTCCATCACATAACCGCCCAGATAGGCCGGGGCACTGCCCAGATTGCTGATTTCTATTCCGTCAAAATCATTGCCTGGAAGGTGAGAAGGGTAGGGGCTGGTGGCTCCGGAAAAATTCCACGCAAAAACCACCTCTGTAATCTTTACTTCAGGCCCCGGTGCTTTGGCCGCAACGTAAAAGAGGCTTGTATCATAAAGAACCGGGGTTTCGAATGTGTCGCCACTATACAAAACATTTTCTCCAATAGGTAGAGCAAACCAATGCAGCGGGAAGGAGGACTGGGCGATCAGGCTGGCGCTTTGTCCGAAAGAAACCACATCATCCTGTGTGGTGGGGGCCGGAGGGGTAAAGCGGGAATAAATCCCGGCCTCCAGGCTGTCATTGCTCTGAATGGGATCGCCGCTCAGCTCAATCCAGAAATGGAAATGGAAAACAGTATCTCCCGCTGGAGATGTAAAATCAAAAGGCGAAGGAAAGCTGAAAGTGAAGGTGCTTCCTGCGGGATAATTGCCTGGCACATTAGCGCTGACGGGAGTGCCGCCATTGACAGCGTAATAAGCAGTGAGCCCGCCATTGATAGCCTGGGTGCCACGATTTAGTATCTCTAAGGTGATGGTTTCCAGTCCCAGGCCGCACTCGTCGGTGGGGCTGAGCAAACTTACGAGCTCGGCTTCCTGTGCCGGTGGGTCAAATTCATAGGCACCCGGGTCAGGATGCAGGCTGTCTCTCACTGCTCCTGTAATATCAAACGGGATTTGAGCCAAAGGCGTTCCCATCCCGTCGATATCCGCATTGAGCGTTTGTAAGTCTGTTTCGCTGAAGAATCCGGGTTCAATGGAAACGGAGTTTGAATCGTAACCCGTTGCCAGCCAGCTTGTCAGGTCGTTGTATGATAGGCCGTTGTAGGCAAAAAAGTTGCCGGTGGTGTACAGGACATTATGGTCACTTACCACAGGCCGGTTGGTGCCGGTGAAATAGAGGGCACGGCCACCTCCATCTTGCCGGAGGATATTATTCAGGATAGAACAATTCAGGTTGTTTGAGCTGTATAGATTGTAGGAGGTTGTGCTTGAGCTTAGGATGTTAATGCTATTGTGAGCTACGTGGATCTGATTCGAGCTGACTAAGTATATGCCTCTGACCGATGAATTGCCGGAAGTGCTCAGGCTGATTGCATTGTTGGCGATGACACTGGGGGTTTTGAGCAGGTTGCTGAGGTAGTAGGCGTAAATCCCATAAGCATAACTTGTTACCGCCCCAATGATGGCGTTTGAGATCACCTGGTTGCTTCCACTGAACTCGTTCATCATAATCCCATATATCCCGGCTGCCATCGCGTGTGCAAGCAGCGTATTGTTGTTGATAATGGCTCCACCCTGATTGTAGGCATATATGCCGGAAAAATAAAAGCCCTCAAAGCGGTTGCCATCAATGGTATTGCTTTGGTCGTGTTGGTAATATGAACCGTTCAGATATATTCCCGTTGAACCATTGCGGATGGTATTGTTTTGAAAGGTATTGTAACTGTTGCCTGCGCCAAGGGAGTAAATTACCGCGTAATTGGTGGATGAACTGAAGGGTTCAAGTCCGTTGAATAAGAGACGACTGAAGGTATTATGGCTGGCTCCATTGTAAAGAATAAGGATTCGCCCTCCGGGCATAGCAGTCGCTTTAGCCACAATGATGATCTCGTCCGCCTGCAAAGTCATCCGGTCAAACTGAATAAAGCTTGCTCCATCAAAGCGGACAACCCAGTTCGAATCCAGGTTGGTGATGGCATAGTGCAGAACAACACTGCTGCTGTCTCCGGTAAAGGAAGTGAAGCGGATGGGATGATTGGCCGAAGCGCCTCCTATGTCAGGGATAATGACTTGTTCGTTATAGTGTCCGGGTTTAACCAGGAAAGTCACGCTGTCTTTAACCCCGCGTAGGATCAAATCGTCGACAGCTTCGGTAAAACTGACATAATCACCGGTTCCGGCACTGTCAATAATGTAGTTGCCTGCCATCGCTTCAAGGATTAAGCGGTTCCCTGTGGGATCTCCGACTAAAGGATATCTGATGGTGTCGTCCACTACTACAGAGTCAAGAATAGCATCCAGAATATTGCCGGGTTGTGCGGTGATTTTAACATCATAAGTTAACCAGAAATAGTTGACCCCTTCTGCCAATAATGTGTTAGCGCTAAGAGTGAAGGGGCCGGAAGGAGCAACAGCATTTCCAATCTGCTGGAAGGGGGCAAAGTTGGGGTTTGTCCCGGTAAAGAAGAGGCGTGCACTGTCAATGTCACTGATGGCCTTCATTCCAGCTGCATTGAAGTGAAAGTCGCCCGCCAGGATGGGAGTGGTACTGCCTGTAGTCGTGACCTGAATCCCCAGGATTTCAGCCGCGATAGCGCCCTGTCCGACCCCCTTGGTGTTTTGCTGGGTAGCGCTTATTTCGCTGAATGCCATAAAAGGAGGTTGAAAGACAGAGAAGTCGTCAAAAACAAATCCGTCAGCTCCTGAGTCATAATCGTCAGAGGCGAACACGAGGCGGAACTTCACATAAGGAGCACCCGCCAGGAATGGGAGAGAGTGTATGGCTTGACTCCACTGCCCCCAAAAGCCACTCCAGCCTTCCTGGTTCCCGAAAGACAAGAGGGAGTTCACCCACCAGTTGTTGTACCAGTTATTCGGATCACCGGCAGCGCCAACGTGGTACCAATGTATGCCATCTGTGGTATATTGCAATGCCGCCCCATCGTCCGACCCTTCCGCATCACAATCAAAAATGAAGGAAACCCAGGGATTGACCAGTCCGCTGAAATCAAAGCAGGGGCTTTCCACCCAGGAAGCTTCCATCGTATTGTAACTGCCTGTCAGATTGCTTGTCCAGGCATTGGATCCGGAATAGGCAGAGGTGAAGGTATTGCCGTTTGGACTGCCTAAGGCCCAGGAAGAATTGATCCCTCCACTGTGCCAATGCGCAGCACCACCTTCAAAATCCTGAAAATAGGGATAAGAGGAAATGACAGGACTGTTGTATATCTCCCTGCTGAGGGTATCGTTTTCCGGAAACTGATCGGTATTCAAGTTAACAATGGCCAGACAGGCGTAAAGGCCTAATGCGGTGAAGTTGGCCGGTACGCTGAAAGTATGATACAGCGTGTCGCCCGGATTCAGGGGCGTGTGTACCGAATCCGTTTGATAAGTGCTGCCATTGTCGATGGAGTAAGAAAGCGTGAAGCCGCTTTCCGCGTAAACACCATTATTGATCACAAGGATCTTAACCGAATCGATTCCCAGCGCGCAACCCACGGTAGGATGCAGCCAGTCAGCCAGTTTCAGATCGTGATCCGGGCACACGGCCAGGCCAAGCACTCCCCCTGCAGGGACCTGATTCTGTGTTCCGTCTGAAAAAACAAGGGCGCCTGCAGAGTTATAGATGAAGTATTCGTTCTCTGATGACCAGCTTCCAGCAGTGTATACCGTGCTGATCTGATCACCATTTGCAACGTTAAATGAAAAGACAGCGGGCCCATACCCATCGCTCAGGGTCAGGTTGGTTAGTACGGGAGTGCCGTTCACTAAAATGTTCAGTTGTCCGCCGTTCCATCCATCTCCGAAACTGTCGTATAATTCAACGGTATACAGACAGGCAAATAGGGACGCAGGGGATAAGAGAATCCAGCACAATCCAAGGGTCAGAAGGTGATTCACTCGCTTCATAGCGCAAAGGTTTTTGGTTCCAGGCAGGTGTGAAAGAATGCTTAAGAGGTGTACCCGATGCTTCTACTCATTCTTGAAGGAGAAAGTGTAAGAGAACAACCTCAGATACTCGTTTTCAGTAAATTGATTAGTGTTTTAATCAGTGCTTGCGGCAAGATTCACCAATCAGGCTCAATAGGTCAAATTTACACAAAATCGATTCCTGTTTCAAGTCTTTTGCGTATTTAACAGAACATTAACAGCTGATTCCTTGTATGAACTTCGAAATGATCTGCCTGAAGTCAACTTTATAGTGCATTTCGTGTTATCTGATTTGCGGGTTTATTGTATCTTCCGCCCCTTAAAATGTACCGGAATGAATCGATTCTTTCTTTTTTGCTTAGTCTTGTTGGCAGTTTTTTCATTGTCAGCCCAGTCCTCTCTTACTGCGTATTATGGTAAGCAGGCGGATGCTTATGTGCCTGGCGCAAAGGAGGTCACGCTGTATGATCATATTCCTGCGACAGCCTATATTCATTATGCCCGGCCTGTTGATGTTTCGGTGGATCAGCTGGAAGGACACGTAAAGGAGTTGATGAAGCTGGACAGGCGGTATTCATTGCAATACCTTAAAGAAGGGATGGATAAAAGCGGAAGGGTGCATCGCCGCTATCATCTCTACTACAATAATGTCATTGTGGAAGATGCGATGCTGGTGTTCCATCTCCAGCCTGAAGGGCTTGTTGCCATCAATGGAGTCCTGTACTCAGGAATTGTTCCTGCCAATGAGATAGTTATATCCGCAGAGCACGGGCGAAGTATGGCCATCGAAGAAGTAGGCGCTGAAAAATATCGATGGGAGCTTCCCGAAGAAGAAGCTCACCTCAAGTGGGAAACCGGAAATCCTGAAGCAAGCTATTTCCCGGAAGGCCGGTTGGTATTGATCCCCCTCAGAAATGATGAAGAAGCAACGCACCGCTATGCCTGGGAGTTTGATCTTTATACTGTTTTACCCACCGGAAGGCATCTGGTGTATGTGGATGCCGCGAGCGGGGAAATCCTTCGTAACCTGGATATGCTCTTTGGTATCGACGTGCCGGGAACGGCGGTGACATATTACAGTGGAACACAGGCAATTACAACGGATAGTACAGGGGTTAACTATCGGCTCCGGGAAACAGGCCGGGGCAATGGAATAGAGACTTACAATATGCAGCAGGGCACCAGTTATGCCTCAGCCGTTGATTTTACCGATGACGACAATTACTGGAATAATGTGAACGCCCAGCTCGATCAGGTTGCTACCGATGCCCACTGGGGTGCGGAAATGACTTATGATTACTTCTATCACTATCATAACCGCAACAGCATTGACGACAATGGTTTTGCCCTGCGGAGTTATGTGCATTATGACGTCAGTTATGCCAATGCCTTCTGGGATGGATACCGGATGACTTATGGGGACGGGAGTGGAAGTATGGGGCCACTGGTGGCACTGGATATCGTAGCCCACGAGATTTCTCACGGCCTGACATCCTACACCGCCAACCTCGTATATGCCTACGAGTCCGGTGCACTCAATGAAGCTTTCAGCGATATTTTTGGAACAGCAGTAGAGTTTTATGCCAAACCTTCCAGCGCCAACTGGTTGATTGGCGAGAATATCGGAATCGTGATTCGCTCGATGGCCAACCCAAAATTATACAGCCATCCCGATACTTACCTGGGAACCAACTGGTATACTGGATCCGGAGACAATGGGGGGGTGCATACCAACAGTGGTGTGCTCAATTATTGGTTTTACCGGCTCACTGTCGGAGGAAGCGGAATCAATGACCTGGGTAATGCATACAATGTCACAGGCCTGGGGATCGTAGATGCAGCTAAAGTGGCATACCGGATGCTCAATGTTTACCTTACGCCCAATTCACAATATGCGGATGCCCGCTTCTATGGGATCAAATCTGCTGTGGATCTATTCGGAGCCTGCTCCCCGGAGGTGGAAAGTGTGACCAATGCTTTTTATGCCATAGGGGTTGGACCGCCCTATTACAATGGCGTGCTTGCCGATTTTGCTGCATCTGATACCGTTTTTTGCTCTCTTCCAGCTGAGGTGCGCTTTAACAACACCTCTGTGAATGGTTTGAACTTTGAATGGCATTTCGGCGATGGGAACACTTCCCAGTCGGCAGATCCGGTGCATTTTTATAATTCTCCCGGACTCTACGCCGTAAGCCTCATCGCTGATGGGGGCATTTGCGGAGCGGACACCCTGCAAAAAGTAGCATTCATTAATGTTGACCCTCCGTCTGCACCGCAAGTCAGTCACGCTGAGCATTGCGGACCTGCTATCCTGACATTGACCGCCAGCGGGACAGATTCAATCTACTGGTATGCGCCCGGGAATGTGTTGCTGCACCAGGGAGATACATTTCAGACACCCCTGCTGACACAAAGCGCTGTATACTATGCCTATAATGTACAGGAAAGCCCGGCAGTATTCGGAGGCAAATACGACAATACCGGTTCAGGGGGGTATTTTACCTCCAGCAATAGTCATCATCTTGAGTTTAATGCCAGTGGGCCTGGTGTCATTAAATCGGTGAAGGTATATGCTTCTACTCCGGGGAATCGCACCATTCAACTCCAGAATGGCAGCGGTACGGTACTGGTATCAAAAACAGTGAATATTCCTGTTGGAGAAAGCCGGATTACCCTTGATTTTTCTTTCTCCTCAGGCAATGGATTTAAACTGGTCGGCCCTGGGAGCCCAAACCTCTACCGTAACAGTGGTGGAACAGCCTACCCTTACGTAATTGGCAATCTCGTTACCATCACCGGCAGCAGTGCCTGGACTAATCCTACCGGATACTATTATTACTTCTACGATTGGGAGGTTCAGGGGGAGTCCTGCATAAGCCAGGTAGTACCGGTATACGCAAGTATCAATACGGATGAACCTTTAGCCTCCTTTACCTATTCCCAGCTCTGGGATACCCTGCTGTTTCAGAATACAAGTCAGGATGCCAACAGCTATTTCTGGGATTTTGGAGATGGCAATACATCGCTGGAAGAGAACCCCTCTCACCTTTACGACACAAGCGGTGTGTACGATGTGAAGATGATCGCCTTTAACGGATGCGGGGCAGACAGCCTCATTCAACAGATAGGCGTGATCATTACCAGTGATAAGCAGCAAGAGGCCGAAGAGCTAAAACTCTATCCCAATCCTGCACGTGAATGGGTCTATCTTGAAGGTCTCAGGCTCGAAAAGAATACCCGCGTCCGCCTGCTGAATATGAATGGGATGTTGATGCGTGAGTGGATGCTGGACTCAGGAGATCGCCACCAAATCGAGACTTATGGGCTCCCCAAAGGGGTCTATGTGATTGATATGATCCATCAGAACCGGAATATCAGAAAGAAGCTTATTCTGTACTGATCACTATACTTGTTTCTTTAGTTTAAGTTCAATACCTTGCGGGATTAATCACCTGGTTCCCGCAAGCAGATGACTGCCGAATCCAACACATCCGAAGCACATCATTACTGCCAGATTTTGAACGATGCGGGCTGTTTGGGCTTGATAATGTTCCGCTATGATCTGCTGAAGAAATGTTTTGTCTGGGTGAGCAATAATGTGGAAGATGTTTTGGGCTATGCTCCGGATACTGTGAGCCTTTGGTCAATGCGCGAGCTGAAAGAACTGATCCACCCCTCTGATGAATCTGTTTTCACCCGTTTTCTTGGCCATTTACTGCGTAAAGAAACGGCTCCATTCCGGGCCGTAATTCGCCTTCGTGCCCATAATGGCCGGTATCTTTGCTTTGCCGGTAGTTCGGCAAGCCTCAAGGAATGCTGTGTCGGAAGGCGTCACGAGCTGACCGGGGTTTTGCTGTGCCTGGATGAAATGTACTTCTCTGATAAATCAATGGCACTTTCCAAAGGCGGGAGAAAAAAGGATCCGTCGCCTTCTGCGCTTGATAAATTGACGCGCAGGGAGCTGGAAGTTTTATCCTATTTTTCCAGGGGATACCACTGTCGCGAAATCGCTGAAAAACTTAATCTGAGTTTTCATACTGTTGATACACATCGAAAGGCACTGTTGCGAAAACTGAATATGCCCAGCATTGCTGCGATGGCTGCCTTTGCCGGAGAATGTGGACTGAACCACTGATATCCCCGATATCGGGGATTGATTTCAAATGCGATCCGGCCTAACTTTAGGGTTTTATTATTCTGCCTGATTGTTTTGATTTTCAGAAGTATTTATCCGTGCTGAAATCGAACTGCAATCCCGCGAAAACCCTCCTCCTATGAAAAAAGTATTCTCGCTTCTGACCAGCGCATTTTTCACCGCATTCCTTTTTGCTCAGGTGCCTTGTGTGGCTCCGGATAACGGAAGTGGCACCACCGATTTTCCTCCAATCACTTGTGCCTGGCATACAGAAACTCCATTGCTGATTGTCGACGGACTCCCTCCGGGATCAAGCATTGAAGTTTATGGAGATTTTATCGTGACCCAATGCGGTTCCACCCTATGTCCCACTTTCCCGCCGGGATTATGCGAAATGCCCGGGGGAAGTCTGGGCGGTACTCAGGCTTGTTTTAATGGCGAGTTTGTGGGATACCTTGTCGGTACTGGAAGCCTGGCCGGGTATTTTGAAGAATGGATTTCGGGTTTTGAAATGTTGATCGAACTGAGCGACCGGACACCCGGGGAAACGGATCAACACCTCAATGGACTCATTATTGATTTCAAGCTGATCTCTTCCGGTCCTTCGGCCTTCACCCAGCTTGATATTCTGATGGGTAACTCCGGTCCATTGCCCCATTCTCCCGGCCCGGTGAGACTGTCGGAACTGCCTGGTGGCGACTGGCACGTGGACAGTTTTTTTGATATTACCTATCGCATCGATTTCCACGGTGCTCCGGGTGGCCCGCTAAGTGGAATGTCGGGATCGAATGTCCTGCCAGGAGCCATCAGGATGGGCGTACCGGTAGCTGAAGGGGCTTGCTGCTATCCCGGCCCTCCAGGTTGCCTGCAGCAAACGGAAGTCAAATGCTTGTCAGGTGGCGGCACATACCACGGCGATGGATCCGACTGTGGTGCCATCAGCTGCGGCCCCGATACGGGTTACTTCTCCATCGCTTTTGGACCGGATCCAAGCCTGCCACCCCTTTATGGAGAAGGTTGGAATCAATTCCTGGATACAACAAACCCCAACCATATCAACGGCTGGTATTACTATCCATCAGAGTGGTGGAATATCTGGTACTATAATGATCCCTTCGATTCAACAAGATGGAAGGAGGCTTATATGGAATTTGAACTGGGGACATTCACTCCCGGTTTACCCTCAGAGGTCATCATTGCCCTGAACTATTCCACCCCTGAATGGTCATTGCAGGGAGACACCACAATACACCGCGAACCCCCCTTGCCAGGCTACCCATACCTTGACGAAGCCATTCATATTGTCAGAGATACGGTCTTACACATTCCGGCCGGAACAGTGTTGGACTCAGCACTTACCTATGTTTATTGCCTGGTCTTGCCCGACTACAATCCTGAATGGGTTTCCATTGATGTGCAAGGGCTGAATTACGAGATTTATCAGGGAATGCTCATTCACGAATGTTTTCCTCTTCCCCTTCCCGGACTGGGAAGATGCTGCTACACGGATGCTTCAGGGAATGTGGCTTGTATGGATAATACCTTGTGCGAATGCCAGGCACTCGGGGGCCAATGGGATGCCAGCCTGAGCTGCGCGCAGCACCCTTGTCCTCAACCCCTCGACAGTGGTGCCTGCTGCCTGCCCAACAAGCAATGTCAGCAACTGGATTCGGCTTCCTGTGCCCAGGCCGGGGGAACCTATTATGGCGACAACAGTTTATGCGATACGGTGAACTGCGGCGCGCTGATCGATACCTTCAATATCACAATACCCCCGGGTCATCCCTTCGGGGCGCCACCTCCTGTGGCCGGAGGGAGCGGCCAGTTTGATGATGGCACCGGCACCAATGGCTGGTACTGGTATGAGAATGAGAACTGGTACAACATCTGGTTCTACGATCACCCCCTGGATAGCAACCGCTACAAAATGGTGACCATCCGCTTTAATGTCGCTCCATTAATCCTATTTGGAGATTCTATGGAATTGGATTTTGCCCTCAACTGGGCCACTCCGGACTACAGTCAGGCCGGCTTTACCACCCCGCCTCTGCCACCGCTGAGTCCGGCCA